>Ga0315274_10000653_pt1 | contig 53732 bp, 90 predicted proteins | sample YL17G02_20_MG_FD_203700 | JGI IMG/M metagenome (GOLD analysis project Ga0315274, IMG submission 203700) | Sediment microbial communities from Yellowstone Lake, YNP, Wyoming, USA - YL17G02_20 | ecosystem: Environmental > Aquatic > Freshwater > Lake > Sediment | place: USA: Wyoming | collected... | reverse complement strand
TATTTCTTATGTTAAAAACATCACCTATGTTATCTAACGCAATAGTGATGCCTAAAAATGCTTGGGAAGTAATTCAAGATATGAAAGACGGAAAAATTCCAATGAAATTAGGAGACATTCCCGTAAACGGTCATGACATCATGGACAAGTTTAACGTTAAAGATGAGGAAGTAGGGAATGTAATTTCTAAGATGTACCAAGATGCTTTAATGAATAAATTTAATTGGAAAGACAAAGTGAAAACACTAAAGTACTTAGAGAATATATAAATAAAATGAAATCATGAGTCAAATTATAGGTAAAACTAAATCTGGAAAATTAATTTATGATGACATTAATCACAATTATCATCATAAGCATTATCCTGATGCTAATGATTCTAGTGATTGGGATGATGCGTTTAAAACTAACAAAAATAATAAAAATACTATGAAAGCAAAATTAGTGAAAGAATCTGTCGAAGAAGTTGAGCAGCATGCTACTCCTACGGGACAGAAGAAATTTTACATGATTAACACGATCACGCCAGATTATACGCATATGGATTTTAAATGGTTAACACTATCAGAAGTGTTAAAACTTTTCAATGAGGGAAAACGTGAAATTAAAGAAAGTGGAGAAGGCGGAATCTCATTAGTAGAAATATCAACTAACAATACTGATGGTTATTTAGAAGTTGGATTTGAAGCAAATGGGGAGGGGTGTATCAAAGTTATTAAAGATTATTCTCCTGATGAAGATTAATAAAATAAAATAAAACTATGAGCGAATTTTTAGAAATTTTAAATCTACATAAAGAAGAAATAAAAGACTTCATAAGAGATTATTACAATCGCTTCATTGATATAGATGAAGATGGAAACGAAACATTCGACGATATTCAATTTGAATATTCATCTAATGATACTGAATTGCTAACAGAAATAGGCGAAGAATTTTTTGGAAATGACGAAACCTTTAACGATCTTAGCGAAGAAGAATATGGCGCATTCTTTAAATTAGATGATGAAGTTATTAATGAACCAGAAATGGAAGTAGTTAAAAAATATCTTGATGAAAAATAATTCAATATGAATATGAAAACAAAATTAGTTAAAGAAAGTATCAACGAAGGACAAGTCTTAAACTCTAAATACCTGTGGGGTACTATTGAAGTTAACCCTCTTAAGAAAGAAATTGAATCACGCGGGTTTGAATTCATTGACGCAAGAGAATGGGGGATGGGAGTTCAATTCCGTTTCAAGAAAAATAACATCACTTTCAATTTTGAAGTTCAACTAGATGATGATGCTGCAGCTTTTGTACATCAATTAGATTGGGATGATGAGAACGGACGTATACTAGGATGGCAACCAAAACATTGGATGGATGATTCCGGAACAGATGATGCGTTGAGAGCTCTTAAGAGAAGATTGAACAAATTATCTAGAGAAGATATGGGCCACGAAAAACCACCATATAGAGGCTAAATCGAATATGAACGCTCAAAAAGCATATGAGATCTTTAACTTCCTTAAATCAATAGATGACAACTTCTTCTTAGCAGGTTCTGCCAGACGTGGAAAACAGGAAGATTTGCATGACCTTGACGTAATTTACGTAGGTGATAAAGTTCCTAATATTCCAGGCCAAGCAGCATTTATTAAGGGAAAGGACATAACTCGATTTATGATAAGAGGTGAACAGGTTGATGTTTATCGTACTGACTATGAAAATTTTGGGGCTATGTCATTATTTTTAATAGGGCCTCAAATATACAACATCATATTAAGAGCAAAAGCAAAAAGAAAAGGAATGTTATTAAATCAAAAAGGTTTATATGATAGAGAAACACGTGAATTACTTGCATCCAAAACTGAACAAGATATATATGATGCATTAGGAATAAAATACAAAGAACCAGAATTAAGAAGTAAATAAAAATAAAGAAGTAATATGAAAAAATTAGTAAATGAATCTCTTAATGAAAATAAAGGCAAATTTACATTTAAGAAATATAGACCAATAGGACGATATCGTTCATTTGAACCTCAAGATAATTATGATATTAAATTGAATGGAAAAATGGTAGGAAATATAAAAGAAGATGAACGAAAATTTACTATAGGTTTTAAAGTTAATAAAAAAGATCCTATGGAAGATAAAAATCCTAATTGTTCTTGGAAATTCGTTAGACTTAAACGTAAGTTCGATTCAGCAGAAGAAGCTATAGAATTTATAAAAATTAATACAGAAAAAATTCAGATACAATTTGATTTATATTGTCCAGATGAAATCTGATAAGATAAATAGCTCCAGACAATTATCTGAATATGAGATTGTCGGGGTAGCTAATGAAAATTTATTGAAAATAAATGACCTGAAATTTTTTTATTTCAGGCTTTTTGATTATATTAGTACTATAATCTATAAATCACAAATAAAGAAGATGTCGACAGCTGGATTGCTTCAGCTAAAAGAGGAGGCTAATCATTTATTCAAAAATATATTGAAGAATGGAATAAAGATAATAAGATTGAAGAAGTGATGGTTAAATATTTTGATGATAAATATGTTAGGTGTAATGGTGAATTAGAACTTTTATCTGGTGATGGGGAGGAAGGTGAAGGAATGGAAAAACCATTTTATTGTAAATGTTCAAAATGCGGAGAACTTAATTTTTACACAGAAGAACAAGCAAATTTAGGTTGTTATATAATCATAGATAAAAGATTAAATCAATTGAAAGTTTCTAAAGATAACACTATTATAATTAAAATATTAAAAAATAATTGGAATATTGATGAATTAGGAGAAATTCTATTAAAGTGTACTAAAGATTATGGTGTACATTTAAGTAATTGTTTGAGAAATCCAAAAGCCTTTGATATAAAAAAATGGATTGAAGTAAATTTATAATATTTAAATTAATAATCATGAAACTTACAAAAGAATTATTTGATAGCTTCCCAAATGGTGAAGTTTTTGCGACAGGCGTACTCCCTAATTCTCCTGAAGGAATTTTTGTGACTAGAGATGGTGGAATGTTACGTTGGGTTGCTAAAAAAGGATATGCAAATGATTGGGCAATTTACTGTCATTGGGCTTCAAATTCTGAAGAATGGATAAAAGATCATGGGGATAAAGTTACCACAGAAATGTATATTAAAAGATGTGTAGATTGTGATGATGAAATTTTTAACTTATATAGATACTAATGGAAAAAATAAATGAATTAAATAACGAAAGAAAACTAGCAACTATTACAAAGATTCTTGATATTCAGCCTATCCCCGATGCTGACAATATCGAAAAAATATTTGTCAGGGGGTGGCAATGTATCGCAAGAAAAGGCGAGTATAAAGTAGGTGACTTATGTATCTATATTGAAATCGATAGTATTTTACCGGATGGTCTTAGTATTGAAAAACAAGAGGAATGGCGAGCTCTTAATAAGCAAATGTCAAAAGCTGAATCTGAAGAACAAAGAGATTTACTTCGTGCTCAAATGGCAGAAATCTCAAAGTTAAATATTCGTCCTGAATTTGAATTTCTTCGTGCGGTTAAGTTTCATGTGAAAACAAGGAAAATTCTTGGAGAAATTTCACAGGGGATTTGTTTTCCACTTTCTATCTTTAACAATACAGAAATTTGGGCTGAAGATGATAATGTAACTGACATTCTCGGAGTCACTCAGTACATTGCGCCGGACCCAGCAACTATGGGCGGCAATGCTGCAGGTATGCTCACGGGTGTCGGCCTACTCATCACAGACGAAGAACGCATCGAAAACCTGTCAAGCAAGTACGAAGCTCTTAAGCAGTTCACGTACTACAAGACTGAGAAGCTCGACGGCACCTCATGTACGGTTTACTTGAAAGCTGGCAGATTCGGAGTTTGCGGACGCACTATCGACTTCCAGGTGCCTGACGAAAATGACGCATGGGACGCAATGAACGTGTACTGGAAAGTAGCAAAGAAGTTTAAACTTGAAACTAAAATGCGTAAAATGGCTATTGAATATGATATAAATGACTTTGCTTTACAAGGTGAAATTGTGGGTGAAGGAGTTCAAGGAAATATTTACAAGCTTAAAGGACAACAAGTTTGTTTTTACAATGCATTTGATATTGGTTTACAAGAATATTGGAACTTTGAAGCATTTATTAATTTGCTTAAAGATACTGAATCTGGATTGCATACTGTGCCTATCCTCGAGGATAACTACACACTGCCCGAAACGGCTAAAGAGCTCCTTGAAGAAGCTGACAAGACGACTACAGTGTTTGGAAACAACCCCAACCAACTGATCGAAGGCTTCGTGTATGTTGCAAGAGAAACGATTCCAGCAACTGTTCGAATCACTCGTTCATCTTTTGGGCGTCTGAGCTTTAAAGCCAAGTCGAGGACTTTTGATATGCTTAAAGGAAAATAAGTTAATGATTAAAGCAAAATCTATGAATATATACAATAAAAATGAATCATCAAAAAATTTATGATGCTATAATTAGTAACGCAAAATTAGAAAACAGAGTTAAATATACTTATTATTTTAGAAAAAAATCAAATTTTAAATTATCTTATTATGAAAGTCATCACATTTTACCTAAATGTTTAAATGGAACTGATGCGGATGATAATAAAGTATTATTAACACCCAGAGAACATTATTTATGTCATAAATTATTAACTTATATTTATGTAGGAAATAGAAAACTTACATGCGCATTTCATTATATGACGTATAGTAAAAAATTTGGAAAAATAGTTTCAGCCAGAGATTATAAATATGCTACTGAATTACATAAAAATACGCCAATATCAGAAGAAACAAAGAAAAAACAAAATGAAAAGAAAATCGGAAGAAAACGAAATCCTTGTTCAAAAGAAACAAAGGAAAAAATAAGAAAGGGTAATAAAGGTAAATCTAAGAATAAAGGGAAAAAATTAAAACCATTTTCAGATGAGCATAAATTACATATTAGCAAAGCAAAAAAGGGTGTAAAACTTGGGAAAAACAAAAAACATAAAACACTATCTAATGAACATAAATTAAAATTAAGTGAAAGATTAAAAGGAAGAAAAAAACCTATAAGAAGTAAAGAACATTGTAAAAATATTAGTAAGGCAAATATTGGAAGAAAACATACAGATATTGCTAAACTTCATATGTCTGAAAGCCACATAGGAAAAACCAGAACAAAGGAACATTGTAAAAATATTAGTGAATCTTTAAAGGGTAAAAAACTTTCTGAGGAACATAAAAAAAGTATAAGTAATACATTAAAGAATAAAAATAAATAATTATGGGGTTTAAAATTAAAGATGAATTTAGAAAAAACTCACTGTCTTTGTATCCAGGCGGATGCACTGTAATAGTGGAATATCATGAATCGGCTCAACCACCTCTTGTGAGAGAGTATGATAAAATAAAGTATCCGGGCGCTTATATTGCAATGACATTAAAAAATCCTAAAGTCAAAGATGCGTATGTTAAATAGAGTAAATAATACATAAAAATTAAAAATATGAATATCACTGAATTGCATGTAAAAAAAGTTGAAGATTTTATTCTCAGTATCACAGGTAAATATGTAAAAAGACCTAATATCTGGGAGCCTCTGAATAATATCTTAGGTGATTTTTCGAAGGACTTGTTTCTCCGAGCAGTACGAAATATAATGTTTGAAAGGATTAACGTCCCTTTTCAGGGGCGCATAGTTAAAATATGGTTGATTAAAACGTGGGCCGGACAGTTAAAGGGTCAAGAGCACATAACGTGGTTAGCGAAACAAATCATACAGGAAGAGATCGATCTTAAAAAAATGGTTTGGAGAAAAAATAAATGGGCACGTTGTAATACTTTTATTGATTTTGATACTTTTAAAAATAAGTGTAATCCTATAATATTAAATCATTTAAGTATACTTTCTTTTTTTAAGGTAAATGAACTTACAGAAGCTATTTATAAAGTTATTGTTAATGCATATGAAACAGGAAAAAAGGATGAATCTGAACTTGGAAAAAGGTATGTATCTGAAAAAACTGATAAAAATTTAGAAATAAAAAAGAAAAATTATCTTTTTATTACAGAAGATGGTGTTAAAATATTTAAACACGATAAATGTTTTGCTATAGATAAGAAAGATTCATATGTGTATGAAAAACTTGATGATAAAGAAGATGCCATGTTTTATGATGGAAATTCAAAAGAACTAATTTACTTTTCAACTATAGAAGCTTATAAAGATTGGTTTATTAGAAATTCTGTAAACTCTTGTTGCCGTTTTTAAATACGAGAGACAAATATTCAAAACACACAAAATGAACGAAGTTAGAATCATTGGAAACACACAAGGCAATAGAGTTTTACCATGTGTTATGCCCAATTATATAGATGAATGGTTGCCTTTAATAGCTGATAATTACCATGTTGAAAGTGAAATGCGTAAAAATATGCAAATAACAACTAAAAGTGGAATGATAAATGATAAAATATTTATAAGATGTTCAATAGTGCCAATTGGCAATTGGGCAATCACAACACCCCATTTTTATACCACATTTATTTAATTATTAATATCTTATAATATGAAAAAAACTTTAATGGTGTTAACTACAATGGCTGCAATGTTCGACCAGGCGATGCATAATTATGATAAACCAATAAGACGAACTAAACTATCTGATTTAGATTTAAAACCTAAAGAACGACCAATCCCCAAAGGCTGTCAAAAATACACTTATAAAGAACCTTTCGGAACATTGGAGGTAATTGCAATGAATGAAAAATCAGCTTTGAAGAAATATAATAAATGGTGTGCTGAAAATGCTAAGCAATAGGTAATGAAACATAAAACATTACATACTAACCAACCTTGGAATTTAAGTAAAGGGTGTGATAAACAAGTAACAACTTTTAGAGAACGATTGGTGTATGGCAATGAAGCTACTGATAAAACTGTGAACATTTTTAGAGAACAAGACATATACTGCGAGCAAATTATTAGTCAAGAACGGTGGGATAGCGTATCTTCTAAAGAAGAACTAAAAGAATTACAAGAATATGATAAAATAAACGGAGACCTTTACATATCAAAACGAAAGTTTAGATGTGATGTTAAAAGAGATAAGATATCTTGGGAATCATTACAGAAATTTCAAGGTGATTATTTTATTCTTTGGCGTATGTCATTAAATGAATGTATAGTAATTAAGAGAGAAGATACAATGAGAGTGAATAGGAATAGTTGTATACAGTTAGAATCAGGCGACATGGGATATAATTTTGAACAATTATTAATGCTTCCTTATGTAACTTTAGATGAATTTATAAAACTTATAAAATAATGAAAACTAGATTAGAAAATTTAAATAATGAAAAAATATCTGATAATGAATTTGAAAAGCTTAAAAAATTTATAGATGATATGAGTTATTATAATATGTTAGAATTATGGAGATTTTCTCCTGTAGGAAACAGATTATTTCAAGGAAAACTTGGAACATATTTTAGTAAATCGATGAATGAAAAGAAAGATAAATTATCACCCGAAAAACAGGTTGAAATATCTAAAAAGATTGGATGGAATCCTTGAAGTTATCTTTTAACAAAACTTTAACAATCATTTTATTAAGATATATAAATAAAATGATTATATTTATATGAGAGCAAAACTTGTTAAAGAATCTATTCTTTTAGAAATGAAAAACATTCCAATCGGAGACACAAGAAATCTACGAGAAAAATACACAATCTTTAAATCTGCTTTATTTGCACGAGTTGCAAATGAATTACAACGAATTCCAGATAACGCATTTCTTGAGGGAAAACTTGATATTGATAAATTTTACTATAACTTAAAGAGAACTTATGGTATAAAAAATTCTCTTGCCGAAGTTAAAAATCTCATACTTCAAGCTGCAGTTATTCTCAATTTTTCTGATAAACTTAAACTCACTAGAGAAGAACGATCAGAAGTAAAATTTCAAGAAAAAGTTGTTCATGGAGATGTTCCACTCGAATTTTTTGATGAAGCTGAAATTCCAGCAGAAGCCGCAGAAGAAACTGATAAGGTTTTAAGATCTACAGATGGTAGCACAGAAACAGCATATTATCGATTCGATAAACAACTTACAGATCATGAAACAAATATGCTTAAAGTTGCTTATGTTTATAAATATGGCGATCCAGAAAAAACATTATGGCAAAATTATCTTGATGCAAGACCTGCAACACTAGGTCACATTAATAAATGGGGGAAGAGTATTTCTCAAACTTATGATGTTCAAGGATATACAGAGAAAACTTATGATAAACATTAAATTGGATTCTGAATTGTGTTCTGAGTTAGTTTTTGAATTGGATTCTGAATTACAGTCTGAATTAGATTCTGAATTGTATTCTGAATTGAAATTTGAATTGTGGTCTGAATTGTATTCTGAATTGGGTTCTGAATTGTGTTCTGAGTTAGTTTTTGAATTGGATTCTGTGGATTCTGAATTGAGATCTGAATTGAGTTCTGAATTGGATTCTGAATTGAGATCTGAATTGTATTCTGAATTAAATTCTGAATTGGAATCTGAATTATAATATGAATAAGATGAATATATTTGAAATATCTGAATTGGATTCTGAATTGAGATTTGAATTGTATTCTGAATTGGATTCTGAATTGTGTTCTGAATTGAGTTCTGAATTGAGTTCTGAATTGAGATCTGAATTGTATTCTGAATTGTATTCTGAATTGAGATCTGAATTGGGTTCTGAATTGAGTTCTGAATTGAGTTCTGAATTGAATTTTGAATTGGATTCTGAATTAGAATCTGAATTAAGTTCTAAATTGGATTCTGAATAGATATTTATTATAAATAAATATTAAATAATCCGATAAATATTTTTATTTGTCGGATTTTGTTGTTATATTTACTATACAATTAAAACATTAAACAATGGTAAAGATAAATTTATTCGACAAAGCAAAATCAGTAGCAGAAGTTAAGAAAACAGAAAAACACACTGTAGTTAACTTGAAACCTGAATTCGAAGAATCTTTGATTCGCATGGCCAAAATCAATACCGAATTGGCTGATTTAGAAACCGAAAAAGCTGTTTTGGATACTGAAGTTCGTGAAGCCGCAAAACTTGAAATGATCAATTTATATGATCAGAAAAAGATTTTTCCTAGAACTCTTAAAGTAGTTGCTGGAACGATGGGTTTTCAGTTTATCACTTCAGATAAGTATATCACCATTGATCAAGAACGTTGTGAAGAACTTCGTAAAACTTATGGCAATGGAATAACCAACGAAGAAACGACTTACTATTTTAATACTGAGATTTTGATGAAGTATCAGGAAGTTATTTCCGATCTTCTTATGTTAACCAAGAAAATTTCTGATAATGATAAGGAAAATTTACTCCTCAGTAACACTACTTTCTCTATAAAGAAAGGCACTATTAATAATCTGACCAAGATTGCTTCCGATAAGAAACTGAAATCGGTTGGTCAAATTATGGAAGACATTCGTCCAATATTTTCAATTAAATCAATTCAGGCTATTTAAAAATAAAATCATGAGTGCTACAAAAAATTTCTATTTCAATGAGATCAATAAAGGTTTTGAAGATACCAATGAAGAACAAGCATTAGCTCAATTTATTGCTGATTTTGAAGCTGATAAAGAAGCAATTCAAGAAAGTGATGTTTCTACTTTTTATTATATTAAATAAAAAATAAAAATTATGAAAATAATTATTTTATTCCTTTCCTTAGGATTTATCACATTTTCTATATTACCAGAATTTATTATTAGATATGAATATATTTTCCTAATTGAAGGAATGATTTGTCTTTGTGCTATTAAAGATTCTTTTAAGAAAAAAAAAGAATAATGAACTATGATCATTATAGGTATATCTATCCTCCTAGACCTGAGATTAAGACTACTATTTCCGGTCTTGGCACCTTTGAGAAGATGAGTAAATTTCTTGGCCAACCAAAATTGAATGGAAGTTCAATGCAAATTTACACTAATGATGATGAGCTTATAGTGATGAATCGACATCACGAATCTCTCACTAATAAAATGAATAGTGATGAATTAAAATCTCTTCATCGAGGAAAGGGCTGGATAGTTCTTTGTGGAGAATATATGAATAAAAATCAAAAAGATGAATATGGAAAATATTGGAATATAAAATTTGTTATTTTTGATATTTTAGTTTTTAATGGAGAATATCTTTTAGGAACCACGTTCGAAGAAAGATATAAAATTTTACAAAAACTTTATCCTGATAATCTTGTCAAAAAGCATTTACATCAGATATCTGAAAATTGCTTTAGAGTAAATTCTATACTAAAAGATTTTACAGAAGTTTATTCCAATATTATTAATTATCAGATGTATGAAGGATTGGTTTTGAAGATGAGAAATGGTAAATTAGAGAATGGGTTTAATAGTCAAAATAATATTCGAACGCAAATCAAATGCAGAAAGCCAACAAAGAATTATGCATTTTAAAAAATAAAAAATGAAAATAGATTTTAACAAAATAACAAAAGAAGAAGCAATTTCTTATTGTTTTCTTCACGAAAATGATTATATAAGAGATTTTGATTCTATTCCTGAGGGCATAAGAAATTTTGATTGTCTCATGGAAATATTAAAAAGTGGTACTATCAAACCAAGTGAACTTCCAGATTATGGAATGAATTTTGAACATTTTTAAAAATAGTTGCATAATTATTTTTTTATATCAGAAATTATTGTTAAATTACTATTATAATTAAAAATATATTATGAAAGATCAAATTGTTTTCAATAAATGGAAATTAAATATTAATATGAAAATTAAAATTATTCCCGAAGTTGGTGATATTATCACTGTAAAATCGTTTTCTTTTAATAATGTATATGGAGGAACTGGAATGTCAAATTGGGATTATGATGAAAAATTTACATTTCCTGCAACTATTAAAGTTATAAAAGAATGGGAAGATGATGAATGTGGTCAGCGTGGTTGGGGCATCGCAGTTCCTACAGATAAAAAGTTAATTGAATATCTTCGTAGAAATGCAAAACCTGGTCATTATGGTGAAGACAGAGATATGAATTGGGTTGATAAACATGATTATTTCATTCTTTATTGGAGTGAATTCGAAATTGCTGAAGAATTTTTCGAAAAACTTAATTTAAATAAATAGTAAATAAAATTATTGAAAATTAATTTTAAATAAAATGACACGTATAGAAAAAAATAAAATAAAAAAATCTGCTAAAACTTTTTTAATTTTAGCTTATAGTTCAGGAATATGTTTTATAATATTTCTAATTGCAGCTTTATCAATTTCAAATATGTATTTTTGGTATGGCAGCATTTTAGGAATTTTTATAGGATTGATATTTAATGTAATAGCAATATCTAACTCACGAGAATTAAGTAAATATCGTGCAGAACTTTATGAAAAGAGAGATGGATATTTGCTTGAATCAGCTATTAATCTTATAAATGAAAATTTTGGTAATAACATTAAAAAAATTAAACAATTACATAATCTTTTACATGATCCTCTTTATAAAGGATTCTTACAAGGATATTATATAGCACATGCCAGATTATCTTCAGATTCTAAAATAACGAAAATTGCTGAAGAATTTTTCGAAAAACTTAATTTAAAAATAAATAGTAAATAATTTTTAAGGAATTAATTTACCATTGCCATTAATCATTAAAAAATACACAATGACACAAATTAATCAAATTAATTTAACTAGTATTGGTTATTCGGTATCTTCTATTGAAGACGTCCGTAACTTTTCTCCAGCAGCTTTCTCCAATCACGAAAGCCCTAAACTCTCTAAACGTTATTCGTTTGTACCTACTGTTGAGTTACTCAACGCTTTTGATACTCTTGGATGGGCACCAACTCACACTCGCCAGAATGGTACAGGTCCTTATGCCCGCCATATGGTTCGCCTCACGAATCCTGACCTCGGCTTCATGAAATTGAAGACTGACCTCGTTAAGCCACAGATTGTCCTTGACAATTCCCACAATGGCTGCTCCCCTGCTCAGATTCATATGGGCCTTTTCCGCCTCGTCTGCACCAACGGTCTTGTAGTTGCAATGCCTGGCATGTACACTTCAGTTAAGCTTCGCCACGTCGGTATCGACCTCAATGAGTTGAAGAAACTCATGGAAATTGTTGCCAATCAGTACACTACGATTGGTTCACACATTGAAGCCATGCAGGAGTTCAAATTGAACCAGGACCAGAGGGAAGAATTCGTTATCAGGGCAGTTGCTGCCAGGGAACCTCACGTATTCGTTAAGGAAGACGGTACCATCGATATGAAGAGAGCCACTACCATCATCAAGCCTGCCCAGATTGTTGAACCTCTCAGAGGAGAAGACAAGAAGGAAGACCTTTGGACAGTGTTCAATGTCATCCAGGAACGTCTTGTTAAGGGTGAATTCGAACGTCAGACGATGAACGGTCGTAGGACTAAACCTCGTGGCATAAATAATGCTACTCGTCATATTAACTTCAACAAGTCACTTTGGGAAATAGCTGAAAGCTATCTTTCCGAAGTTTCTGAAATAGTCGCATAATTTTTAAAAATCTAATATGAAAATAATTAAATTAAAGGGGATTTTTCCTTCAGAATTTAAAGAAAAACCTGATTATACTAAAGTGTTCAGGAAATATAGTTTTGAACCAGGTAGAATGTTATCTGGTTCAAAAACTATGTATCATAAACAATATCCAGATAATACAGTAGTATTTAATTCAAATATTATTACTAAAAAATCTGGTAAAATTTGGTATGGTGATGTTGACATAACTATGGAATTTGACAATCTTAAAAGTATTGCAGATGAACTTAAAGAAGATTTATACATTCTTTATGAAAGTGATGCTCGTTTTGAACATGAAAATGCAGGATTTAATTTTTGGAAATCTCACGCAGTTGCAGTTATTAAAACAAAATAAAAAACTAAAAAATGGGATATTATATTAATCACACATCGTATGGAGAAGCATTACCTGCAAGAGGTAAAGCTGATCAATTGATCGCATTAGGAGGTCAAAAAATTCCACAACCTAAAAAATGGGTAGAAAATCTTGTATGTGTTGTTGAAAATGGGCCATTTGATGCTGCAGGATACATTTTTTCTCAAAGAGAATTAGAAGATTTTTCATATCCAGATGATAATCGTAGGAAAATTTGGATAATTTTTCCTAACGCAGCAGAATTATCAGGATATAAACAATAATTTAAAAAACAAATATCTTTTAAAGAGATATAAAGAAAAAATAGAAGTAAAAGGCGAAGCAGTAAAAGAAATGGGATATAACTATATTTTAATATTAGATAAACATTATACTGAATTTATAGAAAACTATGTCAAAAAATATTCCGAATAATAAAGAAATAATAGCATTAGATAATTTTACAGCAATTAGATTAAGACCAACATTATATGTTGGTCAAATTGCTGAAGTTGATGATAAGTGTCCCTTAATTATTAATGGTATACTTACCGATATACAAAAAAAATATTCACCCGGGTTTTATCAATTGTTTATAGAAATATTAGAAAATGCTTTAGATGAAGCTAAACGTTGCAAGGGTAAAATGAAAAATATAACAGTTACTGTTAATTTGAACAATAATGAAATTTCTATAATTGATGAAGGCTTAGGTTTTCATGATGCCGCTCAAAAACATAAAAAAACTAAAAAAAATGTAGTTAGAACTGCTCTAGAAGAATTGCACGCAGGTTCAAATTTTGTAGACACGTCGACAAATCTACTAGGAACTTTTGGTTTGGGCGCTGCTGTAGTTAACATTTTATCTAAAAATTTTAAAGTTGAAACTACAAACAAAACTCATTACGTAAAATTTGAGTGGGATAATTTTAAAGTAGTTGACGAAGAAATAAGAAAAAAAGAATCAAAGGATAAATTAGGTACAACCATTACTTTTATTCCTTCACCAGAAATGTTTCTTAATTACAAGTGGGATATAGATTTAATAACTACTTACTTATCATTTAAAACTTTTCTCGTTAAAAATGACCCAATAATTAATAAACTTAATTTAAATGGTTATTTTATTAAAGATGGTATAGAAAAAATTATTCCTATAATAGTTACATTTGTTCCTCATAATCATATAGTTGTATCTACAAATTTTGGTATGATATATCTTTGGGAAGCTTATGAAAATTCATGTTCATTATCCTTTATTAATGGTTCACAGTGCACAGGGATACATCAGAAGATTATAAATGATTGGGTAAATGGATACTTTAACTACACATATGCTCATCATTTCTATGAAACACTAATATCTTTTAATGTTCCATCTCATTTAATGAGGTTTGCAGATCAAAATAAAACAAAATTTGCAACTTCTCGGGGTGAAATGGAAGAAGAAATAAATGAACTTTTTAATAATAAATTATTAAGACTTTTAAGTAAATCTGAAATTGCTCGTAATATTGAAAAAGCTATTGAAGATCGTCTTCATAATGAAAACATGAATAAGATCAAAAGAGCACAAAAGCAATCAAAACGAAAAATATCAGATAAGTTTAGTCCAGCTTCGAAATACAAACAAAATATATACATAACAGAGGGCTTATCTGCTGCAGGTTCGGTGAAACAAGCAAGAGATTCAGAAATCGATGCAATATATGCTTTAAAGGGTAAAGTAAAGAATGCCAGAAAACTTTCTGACCTTACTGCTAATGTTGAATGGATGGATATAATGAGTATTTTGGAAATAGAACCAGGTAATTTAAAACTTCCAGTATATGATAAAATTATCATCGCTAGCGACAGTGATCCAGATGGTGAACATATTAGTTCATTGATTATAAATTTCTTTTATAAATGGTTTCCGCAAATTATTGAAGATAAAAGACTTTATAGAATAATAACACCTTTAATTGCATGTGATTTAATTAAAGAAAGAAAGTACTTTCATACAATAGAAGAATTTCAAACATTTATAAGTGAAAATAAAGTAACTAATGTTAAATATCTTAAAGGACTCGGTTCTCTTTCCTTAAAAGATTGGGAATACGTTATGGAACATAAAATTTTATTTTCCATTATTAATGATAGAAGTGCAAATCGGTTTTTGGAAATTGCGTTTGGCGATTCAAGTTTGAAAAGAAAACTGTGGCTTGAGGAAAGGGGAAAATAATTAATAGTTATTAAAACTTATTAAAATCTTGAACATATCTATGGAATATATTATTGGATACATGTGATTAAAGATGTAAATGCCTCAAAGGAAAATAATAGAAGTTGACCCAGATGCAATTGATTGGGGACATATTTTAAATACTGAAGTTCAAAAAGAACTAGAAATATTTTTAAAAAATAAAAAAGCTATGCAGATAGAAAATTATGATGAATATGATGACAATGGTAATCCAATAGAAGATAAGCAAAATTGGAAAAATATTGCAGTTAATATTGCCAAAATTCCACTTCAAAAATTTACAAATATTAAAAATACGCCTTTTTATAGAGTAAATGAATTTGTGTATATGAATGATGGCTCAGAAGGACATCTTAATTCTTCTGATGAATTGGAATATTTTGCTTATCGTTATCATAAGATAAATAAATTTCATCCTAATATCTATAGATTTGAGCAGTTTAATATAACTACTTTTATTAAGAATTTATTTAAACATTGTAATGTACCCGAAGAATCTTATGTTAAAGTTTCACATCAAAGCAGAAATGAAGCACGTATAACATCATTACTTATTGCTTTTAAAGAAGATTTATTACTATATGTTGATGGTAAAGATAAAGGCGCAATTTATTATAACCCAAAAGATGAAAATAATAAAGATTCTTTTTTCTATATACTATTAGGACTTTTAAAAAGTGTTAAACGTCCTAAATTAACAAAAAATAAAATTTATGTCGTTCATCGTAATACTAATGCATTTGAAAAAACAGGTTTTAGTGTAAATAAAATAAAAATGAATCTTGAGGAAAATTATAATGACAATTTTCCTGAAATAGCTCAAAAAATTGTTGATGGATTAAACTCTAAAAAAGAAACCCACCTTGTTATTTTAAGTGGAGAAACTGGAACAGGAAAATGTGTAGTAGGAAATACAAAAATAACTATACGTAATAAAAAAACTAAAAAAATAGAAGAAATTAACATTGCAGATTTGATGTAGTTTTGGCAATTCCTGTTATTTTTATCATGGATATTTATCATGCTAATCCTGAATTATATGAATCTAATTCATTAATAGCTAAAAATAATATTAAAACTGCTAAACAAATTTGGAAAAAAGATGAATTTAAAATAAAAACTCTTAAGAAATTAGGATATGAAATTTTAATTATATGGGAATTAAATATATTTAAGAATAAAGAAATTGTATTAAAAGAATGTATAAATTTTTTAAAAAATGAATAAAAAGAAATTTAATTTAAGTAAAAAATTCATAGAATCAAAAAAAATAGATGATTACGAAGTTTTTACAGATACTGGGTGGGTTGATATAAATGCTATACATAAAACTATTAAATATGATATATGTCATTTAATTACAAATAAATTTGAATTATTTTGTGCAGATAATCATATAATATTTAAAAATGGGAAAGAAGAATTTGTTATAAATCTTTCTAAAGGTGATATACTTGATAGTATATTGGGGCCAATTGAAGTTATTTCTATAAAAAGTAAAGGTATTTCGGAAAATATGTATGATCTAGAATTAGATTATGATTCAAATAAAAGATATTATACAAATGGTATTTTGTCTCATAATACTAGTTTTATTCGTTATCTTGCTACTAAACTTAAAAAGAATATCATCTTTATATCTCCAGACATGGTTGATTCGATTACAGATCCAGCGTTTATACCATTTTTAATAAACAATAATAATTCAATTCTTATAATTGAAGATGCAGAACCTGCTCTTGAAAAAAGAAATTCCGCAGGCAGAAGTAGTGCGGTAAGTAATGTACTTAATCTTACTGATGGTTTACTTTCAGATTGTTTAAAAATATCAATTGTTGCTACTTTTAATACAAAAGAAAAGAATATTGATGAAGCACTTACAAGAAGAGGAAGACTTTTAATGAATTATAAATTTGAAAAATTAGTTGCTAATAAATCTCAAGCATTATTAAAAAAGTTGGGTCATAATGTTGAAATTAAAGAATCTATGACACTTGCAGATATCTATTTTTATGGAACTGATAATAACAGTGATAATTTTAAAACAAAGAAAATAGGATTTTAAAAAATTAAACATTAACAAAAAATTTAACACCATGGAAACAAATTTACAAAGAAAATTATTAGATAAATATTCAGAATTTTTTTCGCATACTAAACAAAAAATCTATATTCGTGAAAAGCCAATGATAGAAGAAATTGAAGAATTAGCAAAACAAAAAGAAATTGTAGAGCCAATACAGTTTGGAATAGAAACTGGAAATGGTTGGTATGTGATTCTAGACACTCTTATGCAAAATATTAAATGGTATCTTGAAAATAAAAATCGTTATAGAGCCAATGAATTTAAATATAAATGGATGTGGAATCTACAAACTTATTTACGTAGAAAACACTACAAAAAACCAAAACTTAAAGCTTTTGCTGAATGGCTTTATAAAAAAGCCCCAAGGAAAAAACAAATTCCAATTACTGTAAATGTTACTCAAATTAAAGAAAAGTTTTCAGGTTTACGTTTCTATTATAATGGTGGCGACGATATAATTTCAGGAATGGTTAATTTGGCAGAAAGCATGTCTTATAAAACATGTGAAATATGTGGAACTACAAAAAATGTAGGTTGTACAAAGGGATGGTTAACCACGTGTTGTTTGGATTGTTTAGAGAAAAATGAAAAATTAAAAAAATTAGTTTGGGAACCTTTAAAAGAAAAATAAGATTTTATAAATGAAAACTTCTTATTTTAAATATTATACAGGTGATAATGGTGTAGCTATATGCATATATCCTCCAGTAGATTGGTCGGGATGTCGATATCCAGCTCTTGAACCTGAAAGACAAGCATTTTATGCTATTAAAAATGGTCAGATAACTCAAGAACAATACGAAAAGTTATATAGAGAAAACGTATTAGCAAGATTAAATCCTCAAGATATTTACAATATGTTTAAGAATAATGTTCTTTTATGTTGGGAAGATTCAGGTGTGTTTTGCCACCGCCGTATCGTAGCAAAGTGGCTGTATGAAACCTTGGGTGTAATAGTAAATGAATGGACACCAAATGATGAAAAAATTATAAAGAAAAATTCTAATCCTTTATTTTAGTATTATGATAGCTTATAGAATATGTGAAAGAAAGGGAGAAAATCTTTTAACTTTATTTCATCCTAATAAAGGAAGTAGAGTTCTTCCAATGAATAAATGGCTTACAGCAGATATAAAAAATGTAAGTGATGGATCAAGAAAAACTTCTATAAATTATATTTCAGGATTTCATGCACTAGAAGATATAAATGAATGTAGAGAATTTATTAAAAAATTTAGAAAACAAAGAGATTTAGTATTGGTAGAATGTGAAGTTGAAGGAATAAGAAAAAAATATCATAGTAGATCTAATATTATTCTTGCTGATAAAATAAAATTATTGAAAATTATAGAAAAATTAATCATAAAAAATGAGAATAACTGATACGCATATTTATTTTTGGGGCAGTTGGATGTCGAATTGGATTCCACGAGATTGCAAAATATATTATGAACACCCAACAAGAAATGAACTATATTGTTTTAATACTGCTGAACAACTTTTTATGTGGTTTAAAGCATTATATTTTAATGATGAAGAAAAGGCTTGGGAAATAGTAATAACTGGGCAAGACCCTAAAGTTGCTAAAAATTTAGGAAGGCAAGTTAGAGGATATGTTGAAGAAAAATGGGCTTTAGTTCGTGAAGAAATGATGTATAAAGCTGTAATGGCTAAATTTAAATCTGACAAAGAATTAAAAGATAAGCTTTTAGCAACAGGAGATAAAATTCTTGTTGAAGGAACACCATTCGATGGAATTTGGGGAGTAAAAATAAAATGGGATGATGACCAAATACTTGATGAAAAGAATTGGAGAGGTCAGAATCTTTTAGGTAAAGTATTAATGGACGTAAGAGAGGAATTAAAAGTTGCGTAATGTTATATGTAGAGAATTATTTCAAAAAAACTCCTGATAATGCAATAAGGATTAATACTACATCAAAATCGGATGATTTTGGTAGAGGATTATCACCTTTCTTATTAGAGGGTGGGCATTTATATGGTGATTATTATGCAAAAAATGTTGAGAATGCTTGGCAAGCATCAAAAGTATATTCTGAATATATGGGAAAAAATGGAATGCCAACTGAAGAATATTTTAAATGGGCTTTAGCTATATGGAATTCTTCTTATGCTTATAGATATCCTATGGGAAAAGGAAGAATTCCTGAATATAGTTATTGGGATGGTGAAAAATTAGATTATGTTTCTGCTAGAAAGAAAATCTACATTCCTATATATGCAAGGGCAGTTATAAAAACTGAAGCATTTAAAAAACTTTTAGAACTTTATGAAAAAGAAGAAAGAGATATTTATTTAATGGATTTTGATGGATATAATCATGTTAAGATAAATAAATCTATGGAACAAGTTATAAATGACCCTCAGAAAAAAATGGGACATGCTTTTGTAATTTATAAACTTTTAACAGAGATGATTAAAAAAGAAGAATTAAAACCTAAAAAATTATTTTAAAAAATCCCTGATAAAAATATGGCAGATATAAGTAGGGCAGCCAAAAAAGTCCAGAAAAGAGAGGTAGATTCCTGCGATCCCGTGTTTCTCGTAAAAAAGAAAGGCTGGCTTAGGGTAAAAGCGGGCTCCGGCGCAAATGGAATTGGAGGACTTTTTTCAAAATAAAATAGAATTATGAATATAAATAATAAATTATATGAATAAAGACGAAGGAGTGGGAAAAGAAAGATCTAAACCTTATTATAATCATCCAAGAAGTGAATCTGAATGTAGAGAAAGACTTAAGAAATTAAATACTACTAAACACGAATGGACACACGATGATGTATCAGAGCTTTCAGATATAACAGAAGATCTTAAGATATATAGAGCTATTAATGACTATTAATATAAATAAATGAGTATAGGAAATTCATACCAAGAGCAAATCTTCTACCATTATATCTTAAGCAATTCTAGATATAAAGAAGCACCCTATTTTTTAACAATTTTTTAACGTTATAATTTTTTAATGTCAGATATATTTTTTATATTTACATATAAAATTATAAAAACATAAGTTTGTTCTGCTCCTACTTGTCGGTTTAGGGTCTCGATGGACAATGTGTACAGGCAAAAATTGCCCTTTAAAAGAAAATTGCTTCAAATATAACACTGAACCAGGCGATTACCAATCATGGTTTTGCAAACCTCTATTTATAGAAGGAGAATGTAAAGAATATGTTTATAATATGAAAAAATATGATAAGAAAATTTGAATTAAACGAAAAAGAAGAAGCAGCTTATATCGCTTTTACTAAAAAATTTTCCAATGAAAAATTAAAAAAAACTAAAATTATATTTTCTTTTTGTGGAATTGGTACAGGGATTACAGTAAAAGTAGGAAAAAAGAAAAAAGATATTACAGATTATAGTAGTTGGTAATAAGTTGTTGAAATATTTTTTTATTCAGAAATTATTGTTATATTTTACTCTATAAACTAGTAAGATGAGTGATATGGAATTGTATTTTGAAGTGCGTTCTAAATTATGGTCTGAATTGAGTTCTGAATTGCGTTCTGAATTGAGATCTGAATTAAGTTTTGAATTGGATTCTGAATTGAGATCTGAATTGGGTTCTGAATTGTGTTCTGAATTGGATTCTGAATTGTGGTCTGAATTGAGTTCTGAATTGCGTTCTGAATTGAGATCTGAATTAAGTTTTGAATTGGATTCTGAATTGAGATCTGAATTGGGTTCTGAATTGTGTTCTGAATTGGATTCTGAATTGTGTTCTGAATTAGATTCTGAATTGAGATCTGAATTGGATTCTAAATTGGAATATGAATTATAATATGAATAAGATGAATGTATTTGAAATATCTGAATTGTATTCTGAATTGAATTCTGAATTGAGATTTGAATTAGATTCTGAATTGTATTCTGAATTGGATTCTGAATTGTATTCTGAATTGTGGTCTGAATTGCGTTCTGAATTGTATTTTGAAGTGCGTTCTAAATTATGGTCTGAATTGTGGTCTGAATTGCGTTCTGAATTGTATTTTGAAGTGCGTTCTAAATTATGGTCTGAATTATGGTCTGAATTATGGTCTGAATTGTGTTCTGAATTGGATTCTGAATTAGGTTTTGAATTATAATATGAATAAGATGAATATATTTGAAATATCTGAATTGGATTCAGAATTAGATTCTGAATTATGGTCTGAATTGGATTCTGAATTGAGATCTGAATTGGGTTCTGAATTGAATTCTGAATTGTATTCTGAATTGAATTCTGAATTGAGATTTGAATTAGATTCTGAATTGAATTCTGAATTGAGATTTGAATTAGATTCTGAATTGAGATCTGAATTGGGTTCTGAATTATAATATGAATAAGATGAATATATTTGAAATATCTGAATTGTATTCTGAATTGTATTCTGAATTGAGTTCTGAATTGGATTCTGAATTGTATTCTGAATTGTGGTCTGAATTGGATTCTGAATTGAGTTCTGAATTGAATTCTGAATTGGATTCTGAATTGAGTTCTGAATTGAATTCTGAATTAAATTCTGAATTAAATTCTGAATTGGATTCTGAATTAAGTTTTGAATTAGCTTCTGAATTGTATTCTGAATTGGATTCTGAATTGAGTTCTGAATTGAATTCTGAATTGAATTCTGAATTGTATTCTGAATTGAGTTCTGAATTGTGGTCTGAATTACATTCTGAATTGAGTTCTGAATTGAGATCTGAATTAAATTCTGAACTGGATTCTAAATTAAGTTCTAAATTGAATTCTGAATTAAAATTAACAAAATGAGTGATAACAGATTATATGTAATTGGTAAATAAATGTTAAAATATTTTTTTTATTCAGAAATTATTGTTATATTTACTCTATAACTAAAAGATATAATTATGTTTAAAAGAACTCCTAAAATAGAAAACATTTTAGATTATGCAACTGCTAATATATTAGTTCATTTGGTTAAACCAAGTACTGGAAGATCTGTTAAATTTGTATCAACTGTTAAAGATAATTCATACATTGACAAACTTTGTTTTAAAACTAAAACTGGAGTTATAACTTTGAATGAAGGAATTAATATGGATTCTTATGAAGATTGGGTTGAATTTTATAAAGGTAAAGGCTTTGTAAAAATTTAAATTTAAAAATATGGACATAGGATCAAAAAATACATATCCTGCTAATTCACTTAGTAACTTCTCACCACATCCATTCGATATTGACGGGGTACATTGTAATTCAATGGAAGGTTTTTTACAATCCGTAAAATTTGAATCATTAGATGTACAAGAATACGTTTGTTCTCTTATCGGTATTACTGCAAAGAAAAGGGGTCGCACTAAAGATTGGCGTCAAAGTCAAACATTATATTGGAGAGGAACACCAATAAAAAGATCATCAAAAGAATATCAAAATTTACTTGATAGAGCTTTTACTGAATTGTACAAAAACACAAAATTTAAAGCTGCATTAGAAGCTTCGGGAAAAGCTACATTAACACATGATATCGGAAAGATTAAAGAAACTGATACAGTATTAACTCGAAGAGAATTTTGTGAAAGACTCACAAAACTAAGAGATTTTGGAACATTAAAAGAATAGCTATCTTATGAAATATATTTTTATAGTATTATGGAAATTCATCATGGTTGTATATTGGTTAGGTATATGTATGTCTTTTCCAATCGGATACACTATGTATATTATTTGGACGCTTAAATTTGATTTTAGGTGGGAAGATTGGTCACCATATAATAAAGTATGGAATCGATCTTGGAGATGTTATGAATATTCCTCTCTTAAAACACCTCGTGAAACTTTAAAGTTCCTTCTTGATATATAGAATATTATGGCATTTTTTAGTTTAGGTGATGACCACCATAATGACGATATTGGTCCGTTTTCACATTGGTTAGATGACGGAGATTATTCTGATAAAGATGAAGAAGAAAAACTTGATGAACCGCCGATAAAAATAAAAAAGAAACATGCGAAAAGTAAAAGCAAAAAAATCAAAAGATTTAACAAAACCAAAACGTAAAGAAAAAATAATTCGATTACCCATCAGTAAATTCATAGATACAAAATTTAGGGATTATGCTATATATGTCCTTGAACAAAGAGGTATACCCAGTTTTTATGATGCATTTACACCTGTTCAACGTTATATTTTAAAAAATACACCTACTTCATTTGTTAAAACATTAACAGTAGTAGGAAAATGCATACAAGATGGTTATCATCATGGCCCAAATTCTATCGAAGGTGCTATCAATAAATTAGCTCGTCCATTTGGTAACGCTCTGCCGATACTTGAAGGTGATGGTTTTTTTGGTACTGAAGTATCTCCATCACCAGCCGCTTCTCGATACACTGGAGTAAAAGTTTCTGCAATAACCAATAGTCTATTAAACAAATATAATCACCTCACTTCTCGAACACCAGATGGGCCGTATGATCCACTGTGGATGGATATTCCATTAGGACTTGTTTCTCCAATTGTTGGTATTGCAGTAGGCTATAAATCTACAGTTCTTCCTCGTAAATTAAAAGATATTCAAGAATTTTTTGCTGGAACTCGTAAAACTGTTAAACCTTATTTTGAAGGATTTACCGGCACAATTGAAAAGTATAGGGGTGTTGATAAAACATGGTTAATTTCATCAAATATTATAATTGAACCGAAACGAATTTTGGTTCGTGAAATCCCTCCAATTCTTAAGTACGAAACAGTATTGAAAAAATTAGATCATCTTATTAATAGATATGAAAATAACATACGTATTATAAATAACTCAAATATTAAAATTAACATCGACATTGTTTATACTGGTAAAAGTAAAGATGATTGGGAAGATATCCAAAAATATGTACAAAAAATCTTTTCAATAATTGTCAATGAAAACCCAGTATTTATAAAAGATGGTACTGTTCTTATATACAATTCAATAGAGCAGTATTTAGAGGATTATAAGTGGCAGATAGTTCGTTTAAAACTAAAAAATATTCTTTATGAACGTGATAAATTGGCATTTGATCTTAAATTTAATTATGCTAAAGAATTATTTATTACATTTATATTAACCAAGAAAAGAAGTAATGAAGAAATAGATACTTGGTTAAAACCATACGATAAAGATATTTGTGAAAGACTTGAAAGAATGACAGCAAGGAAATTCACAACAGATGAATTAGCTGAAACTAAAACAACTATAAAACAATTAGTAAAAGAATTAAAAGATAAAGAATCAGAACTTATAATTTCTCAAAATGCTTATGATAAATTTATAGACCCAACACTTGTAAAAGGTGTAGGTCATAGAGTAAGTGTAGTTAACTTATTTGAGACAGAAGATATTCACGATTTAGATGGTGTAACAATATGGCAGGGTGAAGATATATTCGACGAAAAAGATAAAAAAGAAGAAGAGGAAGATGAATAAATAATAAAAATAAATTTCTAAACATGAAAATAAAAATAAATAAAATGAAAGCAAGAACCGTTAATGAATCTATAAATCGTGAAGAGTCTAAAAGAGTATCTTCAATAGGCACATCTGATAAAATTCTTCAATTTATTGAAGATGCAGGTCCTGAAGGAAGAAGATATTCAGATATTATAAAACTTGCATATGAACTAAAATATGGTCCTGGAACTTATTCTAGAGAACATAGAGGTCATTGGTCAGGTGCATTCAAAACTCCTACACCAGATGATAGAGGTTTTGGTCATCTAATAAAGTATATTACAAAAAATGACAAAGGAAACTGGATATTGAGAAAACAAAAAATGTCTCCAGAAGAAGAAGCAAAAGTAAGTAACAGTGCACGTTATGGGTCATCGACTATAGGACCTAAAGTATTACCAGGTGGAAAATTCAATGTATAAAATAAATTATAACAAATATGAAAGCGAAATCAGTTAATGAAAGTTTAAATGATCAAGATTATAAAGTTGATCTTGAAGAAGAAATAAACTATGTAGCAGATATGCCTCAAAGCCCACAAAAAGGTGATCCAGAATATGATCAAGATATTGAAGACATTTATAGAACTGTAGATGAAATGGGAATTGACACAGAATCAGCTGTTTTTATTCCATCGTATGCTGCATATGATTGGCACGCAGTTTTAGCTAAATTAGAAGAAAAAGGAATTAATTTTAAAGTAGTAGAGCTTGACGGCGGAGAAGCTGCAGCAGTATTTGATGTAGCAGAATTAAAGGGTGTTAATGAAAATATGAGCAATGATGATTTCTTTGCTCAAAGAGATGAAATGAAAGAAGGATTTAAAGCAAAATATCCTCAAATTCGTGAAGTAGCCAGAAGTTTAGAAGCAAAATTAGGAATTCAATTAGATGAACTTCCAACAGATGATCTTGGTGATGAACTAGCTTTAAGAGAAGATGGCGAAGAAATAGCTTGCTTAATATTCGATGTAATCGATAGAAAAGTTAAACAAGATGAAGATAATCCTCTAGCACTTGTAATAGATGAAGATAATGGATTTCAATTTTATGCAGGTCCTCAACCTTTAGCTACATCTGCTCATAGTAAACAAGAAGAGAATGAAATGTATCAATCTTTAATTCCGGCTCATATTGATGTAGCACTTTTAACTAAACCTATATATGATCGCGTAGTTAAAGATTATAAAAGACTACTTAATGATTACGCTTAAATATGAGAGCTAAAACCGTAAATGAATCTATATCTTTTCAAAGATATCGAGATCCTAAAACGGCTCTCGGTATGAATTATGGGAAAAAGCCCTTGACTAATACTTGGAAAATTCTTGAATTTATAGGAAGCAAAAGAGAAGAAGGTGCAACATTTACAGAAATTCAGCATTTTATCTGGACAGTATTGTGGGGAAAATCTGAAGAAAGCTTTTGGAAAAAAGATCCATGGTACAAAGGAATGAGAATATCAAGATGCTTAACAACTTATTTCAGCGCTCTTACACAGGAACATTTTGATTTATTAAAAAAACATAAGGTAAATGTACAATTTCCCGGAAATCAAGATTATGGTTTTTCAGTATCAATAAGAGATTAAAAATATGAAAAAATTAGTAAAAGAAAATTTGAATGAATCAAGTAATTCTAATGAAATATTAGCAGAAATTGAATCTGCTTTACGTAATATAATAGAAACTTATGATCTAAATGGTTCAGAAGTTGAAAAACTTGACTTATCTTTGCTTGGTGATGCTCCAGGTTATGGATTTGTGTTTGAGATAAAACATAAAAAAATGGGAGGTTTCTATACAATTCAATATGATGCAACAAAAAATAGTCCATATCTTGCAGGTTTTGAGGATCAATATAGGCCTTATAATGATGAAGAAGAATTCGATGATCTTGAAGATGCTATAAATGCTATTGAAGGCTGGATTGAATATGCTTTAGAAAATTGGTAAAATAAAAAAATAATAAATGCAAATATGAAAAATACGTTTAATAATGATCAAGTAGAAGCAATCAATATGCTTGAAGAAGAAGGTCTTAAGTTAATAAGTACACCTCTTCAAATTAAACACGGAACATTAATGTTTCAAGATACTAAACTAAAATATGTTAGATATTCTATAACTGCAAGCGGATATGCAAGACGTCACATTTTTGGAGGAGTATCACGCTGGGTTATGCATGGCAAACAACCTGCGGCGATGTATCAGTTAAATAAAAAACTATCTACTAACGCTAATAGAAAACGTGAAGCTTCTCGTATTCTTAAACCGGGTGATTATTCAGGATTAGCTGAAATTATTTTACGAGTAGTTAACAAATATCGTAGAGATAATAATGTATCTGAAAATAAACAAGAAACTATAAGAGCAAAAAAAGTTAATGAATCACTAAATGAAGATATTTTTAGTCATCTAGAAATGTGGACATATAAAAAAGGTGATGAAGTAAGATTCCAAATGAAAGATGTTTCGCCTGAAGATTTTGAAGATAATGAAGAATTGGCAGAATCTCATAATGGACAAAAGGCAATCATAAGCAGCATAGCAACTGCAACAGCTACAGTGGATGATTTAGGTGATAAGAATTTTGAGTACTATGATATTGAATTTGGTGATGGTATAGAAATGATAGCCGTATCGGGCTATCATCTCGAACCAATATATAAAAAGAAAAGAAATATACGTTCAGAACAGCATGAAATGGGAGGACTTGGAGATAGTGATGAACAATCATTCAAGAGAAAATGGGGCGGAACATAATGGAGAAGGATTTAACAAATAATTTATTAAAAGAAAATTAAAAATGCGTATTGTTAAAACTTTACGCATCTTGTAGTTTATAACGTTTTATTGCTGCTTCGCTCATATGTTTTTTTGCTTCTTCGGTATGTTTTTTCCCAATGTTTACACCTTTCATACTATTACTTACCTTTTGTTTAAATTCTTCTGATCTTTTAATACCTAATTGTGTGTTACTTATTTTTTGTTTAGATTCTATTGAAAGTTTCCTACCCGTAAGTTTTTCAGATATTTTTTTTCTTGATTCTTCAGATAAACCTATATCTGTATGCCATTTTTTTGAAGATTTCCCTATATTTTCTTTATGTATTATAGAAAGTTTTTTACCTATATGAGAATTCTTTATTTTTTCTTTCGATTCGTCAGAATGATGTTTTCCTTTTATCCACGTTATTTTTCCTTTATTAGCATTACCTATTTTTGATTTAGTTTCTTCAGAATGGCAACCCATAACATGTAATCCACCTTTAGGACTTACATTATAACCATTAGGAACTAACGTATTAAATTGAATAATGTATTTTTCCTGTGCATTGAATGCTTCTTGTTTAGTAGAAAAAAATTCAAGAATTTTGCATTTAAATTTTTCTTTACCGTATTTTTTCTTTGCTTTATTAAATATAATTCCACTACCCAAATAATTATCATTTATTATATCTGTTGAATGATCGCCCACATATTGCGTGCCATTAATCAAGTTTGTAGTAATATACACAAAATTAAATTGTTTTTCCATGAATCTTATCCTTATTTTTAATATATACTATAGTAGGACAGCATTTACTTATCCGAATGTTGATTTATACTTCTAATATAAATCTAACTACTATATTCTATATATTCATTAAAACTTTTTATCTCTTGTCTTATATAATATTCAATAACAAATAAACTACAAATATGGCAACAATTAAAAAACAAATTGAATTTACAGCAAAAAATGTTAAAGTCTTTACTAATTGGTTAAAAAGATTTTCAAGTATAGACAATTCTTTACTATTAGAAATAGATACCACAACATCAGAGTTTATTGCTAAAACTTACAGTGAGGATCGCTCAGTCGTGAAATTTTCTAAGATAAAATTTGATGAAGCAGGTTTAACGACAAAAGCAACTAAAGATGCAAAAAGAATTAAGCTTGGCATTTTTAATATTTCTCGTTTAATTAAAACTATTGATCAATTCAACGATGAAGAATTTACAATTATAATTGAATTTCAAGAAATTGTTAACGAAAGTGATACACAATATGCTGCAGAAAAAATTTTATTAAAAAGTAAGAGTTTGAAAATGAATCTTGATTGTGCATCATTAAATATATTCAAATATATTTCTGATGATTTATTTATAAATACTATTGCAGTAGTAGAAGAAATTGGTAATTTTGAATTAATTAAAACAGTAATTGAAAAAATTAATACACTTAATAATTTGGATAATGAACATAAATTTATGGAATTTACATTCAAAAATAATAATATTAATGTAGCTGGTAAATCATATGATTTGTTAATTGAAGAAAAGAAAGTTACAGATGCTCAAATAACAATATTTAAAGATCAATATTCATCTTTAGATATTGAAAATTATACTGTTTTTTTAGGAGAAACTAGACTCGTATTTAAATCAAAAGATAGTGATACTACAACAGTTATTAGTAAAGCAGAAGATACAGAATCTTAATAGGTAAGTTAAATCCGTGCCTTACGGATAAGGATCAAAAGTCCATATCAAACGAAACGTCAATGGTAAATGGCGGCGATAACAGATAAAAATTCACAGAGAACACATTACTCAATACACTTAAAAATAAAATGTCAATAACAAGCATTAGACCTTTTATAGCTAAACCAACATCAATAATTACACTTGATGAAGTAGACGATGATATTGTTAGAGCAATCGACGAAATTAAAAGGAAAGATATAATAACAAAAGATTATATTAATAAACTATTATATATACCACTTAAAACTTATTTAAATAATTTTTTAAAAACTAAAGAAATAAGTTTAAATAATTTGGATAGTAAAAATATAACATTTGGAAGTTTTTGGGATTATCAACTAGAATTATTTAAAACTAAAGAACTTAATAAAGAAAAAAAGAATAAACCCACACATTTACTTAAATATTTTACATTAAAAAATATAGAAACTTTAACTAATTTTTTTAGTAAACATGGAAAAAAAGAAGATTTTGAAGAATTTATTAATAATATTCCGATAGGTCGTATACGACATCCTCTTGATGAGTTATTCACTGTTATGTGTAAAATTATAAACGAAGAAACACCAATATTAGATATTACAATTAATGGAGGAAGAAAAATAATTTTAAATAAACAACAGCAAGATCAATGGAAACTTGATATGATAAAATATTTTTACAGTTTTAAAGAAATTGAAGAATTGAACAAAGGATCATTTTATCAAGAAGAAATTATTAAACACGGAACTTTTATTAATACTTTAATGAATATTGAAGAAAAAGGAGTGGGGTGTGGAGAAATTCTTATATGTTATTTGTTTAAAGGCGCTATAGCACAGGGTGGAGCAATATCTTATGATATTGTTTTTCTTAATGGAAAAATATATGAAGTTAAAAGTTATATAAATGATAAAAGAGCGGGTATAAAATTGGGAAAGGAAGGAAACCTTACAAAATTTCCCTTTTGGCAAAAAATACAAAAAACTATACATGTAGTTTCTAAAATTATGATTAATAATCAAGAAATTTTAGAACAATCGCTTTCAGAATATTTCTTTACAATATGGAAATGCGTAATAAATGATAAAAAAAATGAAGAATCATATAATAAGGTTGTTGCGGCAGGAATACAATTTGGAGAAATTAGTAATACTAATTTAGCTATTTTAAAAATGTGGTACTTTTTAGCTCATGAATTAGTATTAAAAAGTAAATATGAAAAAACTTCTATTCCCGAAGACGTTATTACTAAATTAGATGATTTATATTATGTTAGATATCCAGAAAAATTAGATGATGATTTAGAAAATGTTTCCATTATATATTTTGAAGAAAATTCTAAATTAAACGCATTTATTATATTTAGACCAAATAAAGTTAATATAATAAAAAAGGGGGAATTTGTTTTTTATAATATAACTCAAGCTGCAGTTAAATTTTTAGAAACTGATATATCAAAAAAAACAGAAAGTATAGCAAAAACTGCATTTTTAGAATGGAAACTGATAATTAAAGAGATAATACAACAATTTGATTGTGATAAAGAAATATTTAGATATGCAATAAGAAAAATCCGCTACGAAGATTTCTATTATAATTTACAAGATGTTTTACACAATCAGAAATATGAATCTGCACGCAAAAAAGAATTTGAAGTTAAATACAAGCGATGGTCTGATCGATATCAACAAATGTTTAAGAGTATACAAAAAATTAAAACAAAAGAAATTCAAGAAAAGAAGAAAACTGAATGGCTTATTAAAAATTCTGAACCAATATTAAAGATTTGTTAATTTTAAAACTTCATTAATCAATTATCATATAATTAATAAAAACATGGAATTTAAAATAGATCCGTATAATTGCAGTATAGAAGAATTAGAAGGAGAAGTAGAAAGATTAAATAATTTGAAAGAAGAATATAATGGCATTCAAAATGCGATAAAGGTATTTATAAATTCGATCTATGGGGCATCGGGTTCACCTTGGTTTGAGTGTTATAACGTACTTTTAGCGGAAGCCGTTACATTACAAGGCCAAGATGTAGCAAAATATGCAAGTAAATGTATTGATGAATATTTTTTAAATTATTGGCATACTGATACTGAACTTCATAAAGCTTTAGGATTAACTCGAATTAATAAACTTAATGAAAAAACTTTTACAATTTATATGGATACGGATAGCGTCGGAAAAGATACAAGAGTAACAACGAATAAAAAAAGTATGACAATAGAAACATTATATAATGAAAATTTTAAAAATAAATATGATAAAACTTTAATTGGTCATGAATCAGTATCATCCCTTGATAAAATTTTAAACTGGAGTCCCGATGGTGGTTTATATTTTACACCCATTAAACGTATAATTCGTCATAAAGTTTCAAAATCGAAATGGAAACTTAAAACTAAATCAGGTAAAGAAGTTATCGTTACTAATGATCATTCATTGATAGTTTTTCGAAATAATCATCAAATAGAAATTAAACCTAAAGATGTTAGGCGAGGCGACAAAGTTATATGCATTAAGTAACATTTTATCAGTATCTGCATATTCAATAAATTTTTTGGTTCCTTTTTTATCACCATATTTTCGTTTAAAATTATTTAATGTTAAAGATTTTGATTTATTAATATACAACTCCTACTAAAGAAAAATCTATAATTAAACACGGAGAAGAAAAAGGATTAAAGATTTGGAATGATTATTATAACTAAATATGAAAAATAATATGGAATTTTATTTTGATGAAATAGAATCTTGTGAAGAAATTGGAACATTTGAAGATGAATATGTCTATGATGTTGAAGTAGATGATGATACTCATACATTTATTGCAAACGATATATTAGTACATAATAGTTGTTTCATTACATATGATCCTGTATTAAAATCATGTGATTATTCTGGAGATCAAGTAGATTTTATTCTTAATATTAAAAAATTAAGATTAGACAGTTATCTTAATAAAAAATTCGAAGAATATGCTAAAAAGTTTAATACTATAAATATACAAAATTTAGAATTAGAAAAAATTTCTTATTCTGCAATTATGGTTGCAAAAAAGAAATATATTTTAGATTTAGTATGGAAAGAACCGGGTGTTAGTTTTAAACCACAAGAGAAAATTAAATTTGTGGGTGTAGAAATTGTTCAGGGTTCAACTCCAAAATTTGCAAGAAAAGCTTTAAAAGAAATGATAAAAATGGCTTGTGAAAAAGGAAAAAATATTCAATATACAGATGTAGTTAAAAGATTAAAAGAATACAAAAAAGAATATGTTCTTCAAAATCCCGAAGATGTTGCAAAAACACAAGCACTTGGTGATTATGAAAAATATGCTTTAGAAGATAAAAAACAAATACGTTTAGCAGATAAGTGCCCTCAAAATGTTAGAGCTTCTGCAGTATATAATCATATTATTTTAAATAGTCCTAAATGGAAAACTAAATACAATATAATTAAAACCGGAGATAAGATTAAATTTTATTACACAAAAGATGGCAATGAAGTATTTGGTTTCTTGCCTAATTGTTTTCCTTGCGAATTTGCACCAGAAGTTGATTATGATTTGCAATTTAGTAAAACTATAATTGATCCGTTTAATCGTATTATGGAAGCTATGGGGTTTAATCCCATACCAGAAAATTTAATTTATGCATCTGCTCTTTTTTGAAAAGATTTAATTCACTTTTTTAAAAAATAAAACCATGACTACAATTTTTGAAGATGTATTAACTTACATTCAAATTGCTGATATTGGCAACACAATATTTAGACAGAATCTTATTAAATTCAATATTTATAAAGGTTGTTCAACAGTTGATAATTATCGAAATTATCTTACACAAGCTGGTTATTTATGCAGAATTTATTCTGGAGCATATAAATATGTTAAGAAAATTCCACACAATTTAACATATAAGCAACTATTAAAAGAAGCTTATCCTAATAGTGAATGGACTAAGATTTTATAAATATAAACATAATAAAATAAAGTCCGACAAATTTTTATTTGTCGGATTTTTTGATTATATTAGTACTATAAAAATAAACTAAAAATAAACAATATGAGCTTCTTTTCAGACGTAAACAAAGACACTATTTACAAGTTTTTAACAGATAATAATTATAACGAAATTTTAGTTAATGAATCACAAAGACATTTAACCTTTTATTTTGTTAAAAATAAAATTAAATTTGATTTTGATGTTATGGAAGATGATGATTGCGCAGCATTTTGTCAAAGACTTTCATGGGAAAATGTTATTAATTCTCATGAATTTAATTATTATAATGATATTTATATGCCATGGCCGAATACAGTAAATGTTTTGGCAGCTATGAAACGCAGACTTAATAAATTTAATAAACTTCAAAAGAAATTCTAATATGTTAGAAAAAAGAAAAGGTATTCCTTCTTGTAAAGGTTATTATGATTCTAAATCCGGAATCAAATATCATTATGATTCTATGACAGAATTAGCAATGATGATGTATATGGATGATAATGATTTGAAGTGGGAAAAGAATACCAAATTTCGTATTCCTTATTTGTTTGAGGGAAAACAAAGAAACTATATACCAGATTTTTTCATAGATGAAGTTGATAGAAGAATTATATTAGAAATTAAAGGAAGTGATGATAAACCTGAACTTCCGTTTAAATGTAAAGCTGCGAAAAAATATTGTGAAGAAAATGAAATGTATTTTCAGTTAATGCCTTATGCCTTGGTAAGAGAATTAGTTAATTGGAATAAAGTAAAAGAATATCATAATGCCCATAAGTAATGGAAAAAAGACTATTAGTTATACAAGAGCATAATGCTAATCGTGCAGGATTACACTGGGATGTTAGATTTGAAGATTATGGTGATATACACATGTATATAGAAAAAAGAGATCCAAGCACAAAAGAACCTTACAGTACTGGTGCTGATAAGATATCACATTCAGGATATAGAGTACTTAGATCATTTGTTATTCCTAAACATCAATTTCCTACAATTCCCGGAAAAGTTCTTATGGCAATTAAAGTTGAAGACCATCCATGGGAATACAAAGATTTTGAGGGAACTATAGAATCTGGTTATGGTGCTGGTGAAGTTAAGTTACTTTTTTGTGATTATGTTAATGTATCAAATTATACAGATGAAAAAATTACATTCGAATATAACGAGCATTGGTACACGATATTTAATACTGGAAAAAATTATTTGATAAAGATAAATAAATGAAAATAAACATTAAAATAGATATAATTGATAAGTTAACTCCCGAAATTATTCAGGATATGCAGAAAATATGGTTTACTGCAGATTTACATCATTCTCATGATCGAATAATTTCAATTTGTGGAAGGCCTTGTTCTCAGCTAATGCATGAAGAATGGTTAGTTAAAGATGTTATTAATAATTATGTTAAAAAGAAAGATGTGGTTTATTATATAGGAGATATTTCATTTGCACGTAAACCTGATGCAGATAGATTTGTTGATAGACTTAATGGTGAAAAGTTTCTTATTCTTGGTAATCATGATAAAAGTTTAGAAAAATCTACAAGATTTACACAGATAACTCAAATAAAAGATTTTTCTTACTCAAAGTTTGGATTAAATATTCATATAGTACTTTGTCACTATTGTATGTTATCATATAATCGTATGATACATAACGCGTGGCATCTTTTTGGTCATAGTCATTGTCGTCCTTTAGAGGGACAGCCTAAATTATCATTTGATGTAGGTATAGATAGAATAGGTTTATGGCGTCCATATAATTTATATGAAATATGTCAAATAATGAATAAGAAAGAATTAGGATATGATGAAGAAAGTATATTAAAATCTTTATTACACAAAAATGGTGAAAAAACTTTTGTTTGATATTAAATAAATATAATAAAAAATATGGCAAACTGGAAAATAAAAATTGATGTATCTGATATCTGGGATCGTTATGATGAAGATAATTTTGAAGAAATACAAAGCGAAATTTGCGATAGATTATCAGCAGATATTGATGAAGTTAATGATAAGTTAGGTGAATATGAAGCGATGAAATTTGAAGATCTAATTCAAAACCTTCGTGATGTAGAAGATATTGAAGAATTTGATTATGTATGGCAGGATTTTTATGATTGGGCCGACGCTAATTTAGTTTGGTTAGGAACATTCTAATGATAGAATCTGCTGGTTTAGTCATTATAATGTTTTTTCGGAATTTATTACATTTGCTAACTTAAAAATAAAAGACAATGCCAAGTTCAAAAAATTTGCGGAACCAATTAACAGGTTCACCGGCTGGTGTTAAAGTTGATAAGTCCAGGGCAACTAGATATATCCCAATGAGAGAAACAGCTTTCCCAGAGAAGAGCAATAACTCAAAGGGTAAATTAGTAGCTAATCGTGCTCATATCTTGGAAAAGGGGATTACCATCGTATCACAACTACTGTTAGAGCACCCAACAGGGTCAAAGTGGTATGGTACTTATAGTATTCCAAAGGGTCACATTGAAGAGGGTGAAGATCGTTTGACTGCAGCAATACGAGAAACTAAAGAAGAAGTAGGACTTGAATTCAACATAGATGAAATTAAACTAAAAGATGAAGGATACATAAATTATATTGATGAGAATATAATTTACTTTATTTGAAAAAACATTTGATTCCAAATAATATGGAATATGCTTGGGCAGATGTATATGGGCAGATAACAGTATTAAATAAAATATAAAAATCTATTAAAACTTTTTTGCCATAAAGTTATATAATATTTAAATAATTTTATGGCTAAAAAAATGTCTGCAGCTAAATCCTCAGGAAATAGCAAACCTTCATTCACAGAATTAAATGATTTGCTCTCAAAATTTTCTCCAGACGGAGCAATAGTAGAAGATAGTATATATGCGAGGATAGACGAATGGATACCTACCGGTTCGTATATCCTTAATGCTGCGTTAAGTGGTTCCCTATTCGGTGGTATGCCTAACAGGAGATCACTTATGTTCGCAGGAGAAGAGGGATGTTTACAAAAAGATGAAAAAATTGAGATATATATATTAAAAAGTAATATATCTCAAAAACATGAAATCAAAAAATCTTGAAGATTTATTTTTCTTTACTTCTAATTCGAATCATAAAAGAAAACGATTAAACAATCCTGTTTCTTATGATTTATTCAAAGAAATCATTTTTGAGATAATTCCATCTTTGAATAAGAATATAGAAGAAAATTTTCTTATACAAAAATATGAACATTATTTAAATATTTTTAAATTAAAAAAATCCCAACCTAACTTATCATTTTTAGGATTCTATAGTAATACTCGTTTAAATAAAAGATATTATATTAGTAGAGGATGGAGCGAAGAAGAATCTATATCTTTCATTAAAAAATTACAATCTAATAATTCTCTAGAAAAATTCGTTAAAAAATACGGAGAGAGATTAGGTTTAGAAAAATTTAATGAATATACTATTAAGAGATGTAATACGTATTCATTAAATTACAATGCGGGTAAACATAAAAAATTTTGGAGACCTTCACAGATAAATTATTGGTTAGATAAGGGAATTAGTGAAGATGATGCGAAAGCAAAGATGTTTAATTTTTATTCTAATCTAGGAAAAGAATCTTATATTAAACGAAAAGAAAATGGAGAAGAAATTTTAACAGTTAGACAAATAAAATATTGGATTAATAAAGGGCTTTCACTTAACGACGCATCAGAACAATTACGCCAAATTCAAGATACACGATCTTTAGATCATTACATAGAATTATATGGTAGAGAAGAGGGTATAATAAAATTTAAGAAAACAATAGATAAATGGTTAAACACATTAAATTCTAAAACAAATGAAGAAAAATTAAGTATACTTATAAGAAAAACAACACGATCTAAACGATATTCACAAAAATCTATAGATTTATTTGAAGAAGTTTTAAAAGTAATAAAAAATAAGTATAATATTGAATTTAAAAGAGTATATATGGGAAGTAATGAATATTTCATATATAATTATGATAATAAAAAGATAAATTTTTATGATCTATGTATAAAAGATATAAATTTAATTATAGAGTATAATGGAGTAGCTTTTCATCCGAATAAAGATATACTTTCCGAATCAGAATGGAAAAAATGGATTAATCCTATATCTAGAAAAACTGCAGATGAACAATATTTAAATGATGAGTATAAACAGCAATTAGCGTTGTCGAGAAAATTTAATTATCTGGTAATATGGGAAAATGAAACTTTTGAATATGCTAAGAATAGAATAATTAATAAAATATTAGAATTAAATGAATGTAGAACTAATTAAACAAGAATTGCAATTTGTTTTAGGAGAAAATTTTAAAACATTTTTAGGAAAATCTTTAATAGAATGTAGTGAAGAATATCTGAAAAAGAAATTTGATGAATATGTTAAGAATCATTCTCAGAAAATAAAAATCAAAGATTTAATTGATAATTATCAAGAGACTGCGTTCGTCATAGATACTCCTGATGGGTTTAGTGAAGTAGGAGACTTTTATATAAAAGGTCCAAAACCTATATTTTACATAGAGACAGTAGATAACTTTAAAACAAAGTGCTCTAGTGATCATATGTTTGAAACATCTAAAGGATGGAAAAAAACCGAAGATTTAATATTAAGTGATCTTTTACTAACAAAAGATGGATATAGAAAACTAAAAATAAAAAAATCATATAAATCAGAAATTGTTTATGATTTTGAAATTCTTCATGATAATCATCGATATTGGTCAGGAAATGGTTTAAGTAGTCATAATTCTGGTAAGACATATCTTGCTTGCAGTATTGTACGTAATGCTCAATCAATGGGTTATTTTCCAATCTATTATGATTCAGAAGGTTCTATTGATGTCGATTTTCTTAAAAGATTAGGAATCGATACTGCGAAAATCCGTATTGAAAACGTAGGTACAGTTGAAGAATTTACAACTTTAGCTGCTAAGCTTAATGAGACTGTTTCAGAACTTAAAGCTGCTAAGAAAGATGTACCAAAAATCATGGTTGTTCTTGATTCATTAGGAAGTTTATCATCTACAAAAGAAAAGACTGACGCTACAAGCGGATCAGATAAAAGGGATATGACCAAATCTCAACAAATTCGTAGAACTTTTAGAGTTATTGGTAATGATTTTGCTAAGAAAGGTATACCCTTTGTAATTTGCAACCACGTGTACGCTTCAATCGGTTCATTTATAGGTGGTAATACTATATCTGGTGGTGGAGGAGGAAAATATTCACCTTCGATAATGTTTACACTTACGAAATCAAAATTGACTGATAAAGATTCTGAAGAACATGTTAAAAAACAAGGACTTGAGGGAGCAAAAGTTGGTATAGTTGTAACCCTTTGGCCCTATAAGCAAAGATTTGCACGGCCAATTCCTGTTAAAATTCATATTCCATTTTATAAAAAGCCAAATCCTTATGTAGGTTTAGAAAGATTTGTAAATTGGGATAATTGTGGAATTGTTAGAGGAAAAATGCATACCCAAATAGAATATGATAAATTAAAAGATGATGAAAAAAAGGTATCTTTTCAGTGGCAGGGTTGGGATTTAGTTGAAGAAATAAACACAAAAGGCTTAACTGTTTCAGTAAAAAAACCTAACGCCAAAGTTTGGGTAGAACCAAGAGATACATCAAAATATCTTGTTTGTAAACATTTAGGAGGAGAATTTCCCGTATCACAATTATATACTTCAACAGTATTTACAGATGAAGTATTGCATGAATTAGATAATAATATCATAAAGAAGACATTTTCTTTGCCTTCAATAGAAAGTTTAGAAGATTTAGCTGAAGTAACCGATGATTTATTAGATGACAATGAAATAATAGAAGATCCAATTGATTTAACAAATTTAGGAAATTAAAAATAACTAATATGACAAGAGCAAAATTCAAATGTAATAGTGTAGAAAAAAGATTAGGGTGGGGAGAACATAAGTATTTATGGGCTGCAAAATTCACTCCCGTTACAAGCGGCAGTGATGAAAACTTAAAATTTTATGCTGCTACACCAACAGGTTTAATAGAAGTATCATCTGTAAAAAACGATTTTTTTGAAGTAGGTTTAGAATATTATGTAGATTTTACACCAACTATATAAGAATCTTTTAACAATTTATTAAAGATCTAGAGAAAACTTTAGATCTTTTTGTTGATATAAAAATAAACTATTTTTAGAATATGAAGCCTATAAATGAAAAAATTGTTAAAATTAAAAACCTTATTGGAATAATTGAAAATCCTACACACATAGATCTTTTATTTGAAATTGTATCATTTCTAGATAATGAAAGACGATATGAATCAGAATTTAAAACACATGAAGCATTTCTTAAAACTCGAGTAAGAATTTCATCTCTTTTGTCTGATGATTTAGATGAATTAGTTAAACTGGGATATTTAGAAAAACTTAAATATTCAAATTATAAAGTAATAAAACATTTATGGGAATTATAAATATTCATTTAATATGAGCATAAATAGCTACCAAGAGCAAATTTTCTACCATTATATCTTAAGCAATTCTTTATTTCTTAATACAACAAAGCCTGATTTTTTCACAAATCAAAATATTAAAGAATTATTTGAAATTGCCAAAGAGCATTGTTTAAGATATAAAGAAGCACCCTCAAAGGAACAAATGATTCAATTGGTTCAAATAAAAGGACTAAGTGAAAAATTTACTAATGATATAATTGATGCTGTTTATAATACAAAACAACTTTTATCACAATATGGTGATCAATGGTTGGAAAATAATATAGGACCATGGATTGAAATTAGAAATCTTGATAATGTGATGCGAAAAGTAATCGCATACATGAAAACTACAACAGTTACAGCAGAAAATGCAAAAGAAGTTGTTGAAAAAGCACGTCATATGCTAACGTCAGAAACTATTATAGACTTTACTTTTAATATGGGTAAAAATTTCTTTGACGCTGCATCTCACTTACAAACAAGATTAGCAAGAACTTCTACGGGATATAATTTTATAGATTTATGTACTAAAGGTGGTAATTGGAAAGGATCACTTATAGTGTTATTGGGTGCACCTAAAGCCGGAAAATCTACTTGGCTTTGTAATTTAGCAGCAAAATCTGTAATTAATGGGCACAATACAGCATATATCACATTAGAATTACAAGAAGAAATTGTAAACATGAGAATAGGCGCAAATATGTTAAATATTCCTTTAGATGATTATGAAGAATTTACAAAAGATCAATCATTACTTAAACAAAAACTTACGAATTTAAAACAAAGATCTATTAAACCTCTTGGTGAATTACATGTTAAAGAATTTCCATCTTCAACTGCATCTGCAAATGATATTGGTGCTTACTTAAGAAAAGCTCAAGAAATATTGGGGTATAAATTTGAAAACATTTTTATAGATTATTTAAATATTATGAAAAATTGGAGAAATCCTAACACTGAGAATTTATATATGAAAATAAAACAAATTTCTGAAGATGTTAGAGCAATGGGGCAAGAAAATAATTGGGCTATTATTTCACCTACTCAAACCAATCGTTGTTTAGACCCAAATACTATAATATATCATAAAGATAAGGGAAAAATTAAACTTAAAGATTTAAAAATAAATGATTTTATATTAGGAGATGAAGGGTATGTAAAAGTTAATAATATTTATAATAATAAAAGTACAAAAACATATAAAATAAAAACTAAATCTGGAAAAGAAATCATCTGTTCTAAAAATCATGTATTTCCTATTAACAACTCATTACAACAAGTATCAAATTTTCATAAGGGAGATAAGATATATATAAGAACAAATGAGTAAACGAAAAAAATATATGAGTTATGGAAGCTATAGAAAATTTTAAAATTAAACTATTAAAATTAAGTTTTAATATAAGTTTTGATATGCATTGTATTAAAACTTTAAAAAGTTTAAATGATTATTTAGAATCAAAAAATAAATATCATACATATGATTATGATATAAGAAAAATAATAGATTTGTTAATATATGATTTTTCTGAATATGATATTATTAAGCGTTTACAAGAAATTAAAAATTTAAAAAAAGATAGTTCAACAAAAAAATCATTTTTAATACGATATGGAGAAATAGAAGGAGAAAAAAGATATTTAAAAAGATCAGAGAAACAAAAAATAACAAGTACAAAAGAATATTTAATTGATAAATTTGGAGAGGAACAATCTACATTAATATTAAAATCGAAATGTCCTAATAATTTGGATACATTGATTAATAAATGTGGAGAAGAAGAAGGAAGAAAAAAATATGATAATTATATAAAAAATTATAAATTTGGAAATTCACTTGAAGGATATATTAAAAAATATGGAAAAGAAACCGGGAAAAAATTATATGATAAAAGACAAGAAACATATGCTGTTGTAAATACAAAAGAGGGTTATATACAACGACATGGAGAAAAAGAAGGATTATTAAAATGGGAGAATAAAAATAAAAAAAATTCATATAAAAAATCAAAACAATATTATATTGATACTTATGGAGAGGATGGAAAAATAATATTCAAAGATCATACTTGGTATGGTAATATAAGAAGAAAACACGGAAATAAATGGTTTGAAAATTTTTTAAAAGAAAAAAGAAATAAATCTAAAATACCACATAAAGAAAAATATATTCAAATATATGGTGAAATTGAAGGAAATAAAAAATATAATGAATATATTTTAAAACAAAAATATGCGCATACTATAGAATATTATATTGAAAAATATGGAGAAGAACAAGGTAAAATAGAATATATAAAAGCAAAAAAAAGATTAATTGATAATTTAATAAATAAAAAGAATGCATCGGATATTTCAAAAAATTTATTTGAAATATTAAAAAATAAACTTAATGATGAATATTGTAAATTTATGGGAAATAATACAGAAATGTTTATTTATGATGAAGTAACTAATAAATTATTTTTTTATGATTTTACATATAATAATAAAATAATTGAGTTTAATGGAGATTTTTGGCATATGAATCCACTTAAATATAATGAAAATGATGTTAATAAAATGACTCATATTTATGCTAAAGATATATGGGAAAATGATAAATATAAACAAGAATTAGCATCAAAACATGAGTATAAAATAAAAATTATATGGGAATCTGTGTATCATAAAAATAAAGAAGAAATTATAAATGAATGTTTAAATTTTTTAAAAAATGAATGATATTAAAATTATTGAAGATGAAATCGTATCTATTGAAGAATATGATATAATAGATACAATTGATATTGTGGTAGATTCAAACCATAAATTATTTTTTGCCAATGATATATTAACACATAACAGTGGTTGGCTTAATAATGATTCAAATATTACATCATTAGCAGAATCTGGTGGTTTATTACATACAGTAGATCTTTTGTTTGGAATTGTAGCAGATCCACAAATGAAAGCAAGGGGAGAATACTTTTTAAAATGTTTAGCAAATAGAGTAGCAGGATATGAAAATTGTAGACAAAGATATACAATAGACTGGAAATACGCGAGAATTGAAGAAGATAGAAACTCTCCAATTCAAGATATGGAGTTTTTTATCAATAATGTAGCAGCAGGACAAAAACAACCAAGAGGACAAAAACAACACTCAACAACTACAACTATTGATGCAGTAATAAGCCAATCACTTCAACCTCTAGAACCAAATTCTCCAAGTAATATAGATTTTGGAAGTGTGAAAAATAGTGTAAATGAATTATTTAATATATAAATTATGAAAAAAAATGAAGATTATAGTCGCGAAAAAGAAGTGGATGATTTATGGAAAGAATATCATATATTAATGAAAAAAATAAATATATTTACTTATAAACTTCATAAAGATTATCCTGAACTTACAGGAGAAGATCAAAATAAAATAAGCAAAATATGAAAAATTCTGTTGAAAATAAGAATGAATTAAAAACTGATAAAATCATAAATAACTCTTTTAATCAAGGCGAACAAATTTATGAAGATTTTGGTAACACAATGAGAGTTCATGATAGTGTATTTGTACTTTATGAAGATCAGTTAGGAGAAAATATTATCGAAAAACGAACATTAAAAATGTTAGATGATGAAATGTATAATATTTTTGAAATTTCTCCTTATTTTGAAAAATACAAAACCCCTAAAAGAGCTGATGGAAATGATAGAATTAAAATGTATTATTATTTCAAAGAAAAACTTTTAGAAGAAAAAAAATACTCCAACATAGAAATTTTTATCGCGTTTGCAGAATTTTTTCAGGTTAATTATGATCAACTTTATGCTGAAGTTGGAGTACTTGATAAAGAAGAATTGTTACGAGAATTAAGTGAAAAGTATGGTTTAATACATAGAATTAAAACAAAAAGATTATTTTAATATGAAAAACGAAATAACTATAGCAGTATCCGGTAAAGCTAAAACTGGTAAATCAAGAGTAATTTATATAATAAAAGAAATACTAAAATTATATAATATTGATGTAGAATTCGATCCTTCTCCAGATTTTGTAAATGAACAAATATTTAATAGAGTAATGAGAATTGATTTAGAAAATGCTTTTAATGCTAAAACAAAAGTTGTAATTAAAGAAGAACAATTACATATTTAATAATAAATATTATAAATGCAAGTAACCTCTTTTAAATTAAATACACAATATATTAATTATAATAGAATTTTTCTTTTAAGTGATTTACATATAGGAGTTCGAGCTAATTCTTTAGAATGGTTACAAAATATAAAAATATTTTTTAAAGATTTTTATATTCCATATATTAAAGAAAATGTTAAAGAAAATGATCATTTATTCATACTAGGAGATATTTTTGACAATCGTCAACTTCTAGATATTTATATGATGAACACTGCTATTGATATAATTATTGAATTAGCTGAAATACTTCCTATATGTATTTTAACAGGAAATCATGATATTTATAAGAAATATGATACAGATATTAACTCGATTGCTGCATTAAGATTTATACCAAATGTATTTGTTTTTCAAAAACCCACAATTGTTACAAATGGTAATTCTAAAATACTCATTTTACCATGGATAGGTAATAAAGAAGATGAAGAAAATTATATTCATACAAATAATAATATTGATTATGTTTTTGCGCATATAGATATAAATGGATTTAAGTATGATAACGGAAGAGAAATTAAAACTTCTGGAGCAAATTTATTTAAATTCAAAAAAAATATTAAAAAGTTATTTTCGGGGCATATTCATAAAAGACAAGAAATAGGAAACTTTATTTATATTGGCTCTCCGTATCATACGAAACGTTCAGATATTGGAAATAGTAAAGGATTATATTTATTTAATCCTGAAACGGATTCCTTCTCGTTTATCTTAAATGATTTTTCACCTATATTTCAACGAATATTTTTAGAAGGAATTTTAGAACTTTCTTTAGATGACACCATAAAACTATTAAACAACAATTATACGGATATTATAGTTCCTGACAAATATATACATTTATTTAATTTAACTAAGTTTATAGATATATTGAAGGATTGTAAATATAAAAAAATTGAAACAGCCAATGAAAGAAAAAAACTTGATGATGAATTAAGTAATGCGCTACAAAACATTGATATTCGAGATATTTTAACTCTGTTAGAAATGAATATAGATGATCTTGGATATCAAATGGAAATACTAGTTAAATTAAAAATTATGAATAGAAAATTTTATGAAAAAGCTAACAATGAAAATATTATATAAATTTAATACTTTAAAAATATGGCACTAATTATTGAAGCACCCAAAGAAGTCTATTCATTATATAATAATAATAATATTAAATTATTTTTAGCTGGAGGAATTGCTGGCTGCGAAGATTGGCAAAATTACGTAGTAGGAGAATTACAGGATGTTAAAAATCTTACTATCTATAATCCGCGTAGAAAAAACTCTCCGATAGAGGATCCTTTAGCAAGTGAAGAACAAATTACATGGGAATTTAATCATTTAAGAGATGCAGATATGATTTTATTCTGGTTTTCTCGTGGGTCACTAAATCCTATAGTTTTATATGAATATGGTGCTCATGGAATGTTCTCAGAAAGACATATTTTTGTAGGGATTGATCCAGAATATACAAGAAAACAAGATGTTATGATACAAACTACTTTAGGACGTTCAGAACAAATTATACACACATCTTTAGATACAATGATAGAAGAAATAAAAGAGTTATTACGAGAAATTAATAATAATTGTATTTAAATAAAATATTCATAATTTTTTAATCTATAAATGCATATAAATTCTCTTGAATTTCGAAATGTAGGGCCATTCGGAAATCGTCTTCAACGAATTGATTTTCCAGAAGAAGGTGGGCTCTGGATGGTGTTGGGTAGAAATGGCGCTGGAAAAAGTTTTTTTGTTAACCTTCCGAAAATTCTTTTATATGGAAGATTAGATAGATTTAAGAAAAATGAAATTGCAAATAGATTAAATATACATGCTTGGATTAAAGGAACTTTTCGAACTTCTCCTGAAACACACATAACTATTGAGCGTAATTTTTTACCATCAACCCTTTTAGTTGAAAAAAATGATAATGATATTGGAAAGGCGGGAATTGTAGATTATCAAACATATATAGATCTTGAAGTCACTGGATTACCATATCATATTTTCTCAAATATTATTTCATTAAGTATTAATGATTTTAAATCTTTTATATCAATGACTCCTTATGATAAGAGAATCATTATTGATAAATTGTTTGCCATAGAGATTATCAATAAAATGAATGAGTTGGTAAAAAGAGATTTGCGAGATGTAAAAATGAACATGGATTTATTTGATCGTGAAATAATATCATTAAAAAATAACATTGATGTTGCTGTTAAAGAACTACAAAAATTAAAAGATCAAATAATACAAGATAATAGTTTAAAAATTATACAATTATCAAAGAAGTTAGAAGCGTATAAACCCAAATTACAAAACGGTTATGATAAAAAGAAAATATACGAAAATAAAAGAACTGAAATAAATGAAGCGTACTCAGTTTTTCAACGTCAAAGAATGAAAATACAACATGATATAAAACACTTAAAAGAACAAAATGATTTATTTAAACAAGAAAAATGTCCTACTTGTGCAACGCCTTTTTCTGAATCAAGATTTAATTTAATTAAAGAACAATTACAAGAGAATATTATACTTAAAAATAATGAATTAAATGTAATAAATTCAGAAGAAAGTAAATATACATTAGCATCAAATAAAATACAAGAAGGAATTACTACTATAAATAATTTTATTATTCAAGTTCAAACACTTTATAATACTATTGAAGCTGAAATGACTAAATTAAAAATGGATAAACCTAAAGAATTTACAAGTATTCAAAATATTATATCTAATAACACAACAACATTAACAGCAAAGAGTAATGAAAAGGTTAAATTTGATGAAGAATATAAATACTTAGCAATTCTTGAACAACTTTATTCGGATACGGGAGTTAAAAAGAAAATATTGGAAAGTTATTTACCAACACTTAATAAAGAAATTGAATTTACTCTTCATGAACTTCATTTTCCTTATACTTTATTCTTTAATGCAGATTTTGAACCAGAGATGCATCATTTGGGATTCGAAATAGGAGTTGATACATTAAGTACAGGAGAAAAAAAACTTGCAGATATTACTGTTCTTATTTCAATTATAAGAATGTTAAAAAGGAAATATCCACAATTAAACATTTTTATGTTAGATGAAGTTTTATCTTCTCTTGATGGTGATAAAATATTTGATGTTCTTGGTGTTCTAAAAAATTCTGCAAAAGAATTAAATATGAATATATTCGTAATTAATCACAGTATTTTACCAATAGAATTTTTTTCACATAAAATTGAAATAGAAAAAAATAATGGATTTTCTGATTTAATTATTACACATCTTGATGAATAATAAAAAGTTAAAATAATCTTATAATTAAAGTCATTAGCAATAGTGACTTTTTTCTTTTTGTTTATATAACAAAAGAACATAAAGCTCCTTTTGCTTTGAATATATAAATAAAAAATAGATATGAGAGCAAAATTAGTTAATGAAATTATTCAACAACCATTCACAAATAATACACGAAATCAACCGATTCGTGGTTCATATCTATTAAGTAGAGCACAATATGAAGATGTTGATAAGCCAAGATTTAAAATTGAATGGAGTTTTGGAAAAGAAAATAATGATACTAATTATTGGAGATTTTTTGATGAAAATGATAACATAAGATCAATGTCTTATGTTAAACGTTTGGCTGATGAAGTAGGAATATTAAAAGAATTTAATAAATTTATAGAGGAAATTGAATCAGATAGTGATAATTTTAATGGTGTAGGTGGTATTAAAATCATAAAATAATATGTTAACAATGGTTAGAGAATCATTATACGAATTTACAAAACAAATTAGAGATATAAAGACAAAAACTCCGCGTTTAATTGGTGCTACTGATAAATGGGGTGATACTGAAGAAGATGAAGAAACTAAAGATATCGACATTGATGTATCTGATATGATTGACACCGATTCTATAGACATCGAAGAAGATGGGTTTGATGATGAATTACACAAAGCATTAGTTAATGAACTTAAATTTCCTGAATTTAATAGAAGAATTGTTAAATTTAGATTAAAGAACGATTTAACTAAAATATTATACGGAATCCCTATGGCAAAAATGGGAGAAAACACATTTTTATTTAAATTTAGAAATGGATCTATAAGGAAAATAGAATTTAAAAATATTATTTTAGAAGAAATAAAATACAATAATCGCGCAATAACAGTAAATGAAGAAAATAAAGAATAATTATGAAAAAACTAGTAAAAGAATCTATTTGTGTCAATCCTGGTCTTATGAATAAACAGAATGAATCTTTAAAACAAAGTGATGTTATAGTTGATCATTATTTTTATGAGATAATCAATTATCTTCGTAAAAGAATTTATCCTAAATTAAATGATGATGATTTACATAAATTAAATGGCAAACTTCGAGATTGGTTTATAGAAAATATGGGAAAGAATTTTTATGACTTTTAATAATAGGTGAAGTGAAGTTAATAGTTCGTTAATATATAAAATAAAACATTTATTAAAATGAAAAAAATAATATTGACATCTGAATCATTAGAAGAATTTGTAAATAAAAATAAGAAAATTAATGAATCTTCTGAATTAGTTTCTACAGATATAAAAATAAAGGAAAAAACTAAAAATACGACAGAAGATGAATATACACAACTTTTAAAAGATTTAAAATAAACATAATGCCATTTGTTTATTATAATTGGGAAGAAGTTAATATAAACTGGGAATCAGTTAATTTAAATTGGGAAGAAGTTGGTATATTAATTAATGATGTTTTACCCTTTGTTGGAATATTACCTGTAACTGGTAAAAGATGGTATGATTTAAAAAATCTTAATAAATTACCAGAAAAGAAAAAACGAAAAATATTACATATTGTTTGTAAAATACAAGGAACAGAATTTGAAGAATATAAATATAAAAATGATGAAGATATTAATATAACTGTTGAACATATTAATATAATTATTGATGAAATCTTAAATAATATAAAAGTGAATGTACAAAATATTTCTTGATCAAAATAAAATTTTTGAATGCGATATTCAAATTGAAGGCGCAGACTTAAATAAAAGCGAAGTAAGATTACTTTTAGAATCTGAACATTTTGCTATAACTTTTAAAGGTTCTATAAAACCAGACGGAACTGTTAAAATTCCAATTAATAAATTAAAGGGAATATTAAAGGAAGATTTTACTGGAAAAATATCATTAGAAGTAATAGCTGAAGATACAGTTTTTAAACCATGGGAAAGTGAATATCATACTGATTTATCTAAAAAAGTTGAAGTTAAAATTAACGAATCTTTATTTGAAGAAGAAAATAATAAACCCAAAATTTCATTTAAAATGAAAGAAGAAATTGATTTTAAAGAAGAAAAAATAGATGTTTCTAAAGATTTAAATAATATATCTGAAATACTAATAAAAAATAAAGTAAACTACAAATCTTTATTTAACAACCCTACTATATTTAATAATTTAGTAGAAAAATATTGCAGATTAAATTCAGTTAATGATACAAAACGTATTATTGAAATTAAAAAACAATTAAGTAATATTATAAAAGAATAATGTAATGGATTATAATTTAACTGGCAAAAAAGTATCAGAAACTTATGCCAATTTGATACAATATATTGATGGCAGTTATTATAATGGTTTAGGTGAAATTATCAATATAGTTGATACCTCTCTATCAAAAAACCTCTTAGTAAATTATATTAACGACGCATCGTTAAATCATGCGCAATTTTTTTGGAATAATGGTTATTTGGATGTTAGCGTTATCGGTGGGAGCGGAGTTTCTCAATCATATGTTGATAATGCAGATAATACTATAAGAGCTACTTATATTCCAGATGCTTCTTTAAATACTTCGCAATTTTATTGGGATAATGGAATTCTAGATGTTAGTGTAATAGGTGGTGATGGTGGAGTTTCTCAATTATATATTGATGGATCATTAAATAATATAAGAGCCACCTATATTCCTGAAGCTTCTTTAAATGACGCATATTTTAAATGGGTAGAAGGATATTTAGAACCAAGTATTGCTGGATCTAGTGGAGTTTCTCAAACATACGTTGATTCATCTTTATCTAATATACGAGCTACTTATATTCCTGATGTTTCTTTAAGCAATAATTTTATTTGGGTAGGTGGAAAATTATATACAGATGTAAGTGTAATTGCCGGAGGAGTTACTCAATTTTATGTAGATGGATCGTTATATGCGAGAGATTTATCCATAAATGAATTATATACAATAGGGGGATTAGATTCTTCTATAGATTACGCAACATATTCACCAAGAACCTCAGATGTTTCATTCTATTATTCAGGAGAATTAGTTTCTCAAATACTTACAACTAATGATTCGGGATTAAAAACAGTAGATTTTGTATATGATATTAACGGAGATGTATCTACTATATTGATAAATAATTACGGATTAAACTTAAAAACAGTAACATTCGAAAAAGATATTAATACAAATGTTATTGCTGTACATATAACTTAAAATATATAAATTATAAAGAATAAAATAAAAATATCATGGCTGCACCTTCATATACAACAGATTTAACGAATATAGAACTTTCTGAAGTTATTGGAACTTGGGTAGAAACTGGTACATGGACAGCAGGAGCAAACCCTATTATTGAACCGGACTTTTTTATACAAGGGCAGAACTGTGTTGCGAAATATATGACTACTGGGGGTGTTGGACTTGGAGGATTTGTAATGAATTTTGGTTCAGGTATAAATATTCCTTTAAACGGTGCTGTTTTAACATGGATGATGCAGCAATGTCCAAACAACATTGATACTGAAGCCAGTGGTGGTATGCGTGTAATTATTGGTAGTTCAGCTACTGCTTTTAATGCTTGGACTGTAAAAGGAAAAGATACATATTCTTACGGTGGTTGGAACTGTTTTGCAGTAAATCCATCTATTAATAACGGAGTTGCAGATTATACAATAGGAGCTCCAACTGCTACAAAACAATGGTTTGGTGGTGCAATTAACCAGTTGGCTAACGCTAAAGGTGGAACGGGTATCGATGCTATTAGATATGGTCGTTGTGAGGCGAGAATAAATGGTGGGGAAACTGGAAATTATGCTACATTTTCAGGATATGCTGCTGTAAATGATACATCACAAAATCGTTGGGGATTGATTCAAGCTATTGATGGTGGATATTTGCAACAAGGGCTTGTGACATTGGGTTACACTTCAGCAGTAACTTTCATAGATAGTAATACAAGTATCCTTATTGCTAATACTAAAAAAGTTTTACCTTCTTTTAATAGTTATGAAATAAGACAAGCCTCTTCACTAGTGAATTGGAGTAACATAAGTTTTTCGGCTCTTGGAACTGTTTCAAGGGGGAAATTTGAATGTATTGATGATGCTAGTGTAAATATTACTTCATGTGTATTTACTGGTATGGATACTTTTATTTTTAAATCAAAATCTGTTTTAACAAGTAGTACATTTAGACGTTGTAGACAAGTAACACAAGGTGGAAGTACATTTACTAATTGTACATTTTCAAATGCTTCAACAGGCACATCATTTCTTGTTAACAATTTAGCTCTTGTTTCTGGATGTAAATTTGAAAGTAATGGAATGAATCATGCAATGCAATTAACCTCGGATTGTTCAGGAGGTACGTATTCATTATCTGGATTTTCTTTTACTAGTTATGCAACAGTTGATGGTTCTACTGGAAATGAGGCGTTATATAATAATTCCAGTGGTCTTGTTACTCTAAGTGTTTTAAGTGGAGACACACCATCAGTTAGAAACGGAACTAATGCCACAACCACTTTCGCATCTTCATCAACTTTAACAATGACAGTTACAAATGAAGCCGGAAATCCGATACAAGGAATATTAACATTTATAGATAACGTTGATCCATCAGTTGCACCACCATTTATCATGAATTCTTCAACAAATGGATCAGGAATAGCATCAGTAGTTTGGACCGGTGGGGCAGTAGCAACTGCAACTTGGCGAGCAAGAAAATATGGTTATAAACCCTTTGTTGCACTATCATCTATACCAGCAACAGGAGCTAAAGATATTCCAGTAACAATGATAGCAGATCCTCAACAAATATAACAAAAATAATTTATATTATAAAGATATATAAATAAAGAAAAACTAAAAAAATTTAAAATATGCCAATAGCTTCAGATTTTACAATAAATTACAGTGCTAAAACCGTGACTCACTCTTCAGGAGCAACAGTTTATACTGTATTATCATTTTTTCAATGGTTAGCAGCTACCTTTGCTGCTTCATCACAAATGGATGATGATTATGCATTTGTATCAGATACACCTACAGTTTATCGTTGGGTAAATAGTTGGGCATTTGGTGCTCCCACATCAGATTATAAGTTTTTAAGTGGGGGAGGTATTACATCATCAGATAGTAACTATGTGTGGGCTAACCTATATTCAATTGGTTCTCAAGCTGCCGGAACACAAATTGTTTTATTTCAAAATGATGCAGAAATTACTCCTTGGTGGAGTACAGGAAATATAGATATTTTAGTAATGGTAAAATCTGGAGGAACCTGGATTAAATCAGAAAATACAGCAGGGGTTCAAACAGATGGAGGAGTTTGGGTTTATGCTAGAAAATACGGGGATTTATATGACCACGGATATGTTGACTTAGCTGGTGGTGGTAGAAACCCTGTTGGTGTGAATACAGCCGCAGATGCAGGAAATGCAAGTGCAATTGCAGATGCTTCTACTTGGGCAAATGATCTTTCAATAGGATTTGCAGCTATTTCAAGAAACCTTAATAATGGTGCAGGATTAAGATCTTATCAAGTTGAAGTAGATTGTTCTGGACATACAATGCCTCAAGTTTATGAAGCTTTAAAATTTGTTACTAGATACGGTTCTACAAGAGTTTTAAATGCTGATGCTGGACAAGAATATAGATCAGCTAGTGAAGGTAATTGGTCAGAAATAAAAGTTGCTCCATTTGGAACACTTGCAGGAACTACAGTATATGGTGCTAGAGGAGTATGGTTTAGTAATTATGCAACGGCATCATTTGTATTAAAAGATTCTCTTGATGTTACTCAATCCCCTCCTAATTATCAAAAAGTTACAGCTACCCATGCTAATCTTGCCGGTTGCAATATATTTGTATCCGAAGTAAGTATTTTAGGTGTCGGTATTGTAAAAAACATGTATAGAATAGATGCATCTACTGCTAATTCACTTTATACAACTACAGATATAGATATTAACAAGACTCCTCAAACTGGTTCTTTTAGAATAGGTGATACAAGATTTACATATACTGGATTTGATGCTTCTGTATTTACTGGAGTTTCTCCATCACCTATAGGACTGGGAATGGATAATTCAATATATGTTCCTTTATTAGATGGTTCAATAAATGCTGTATCTTTATCTTCATCAAATATTATCTACTCAGCTGATATTCCAGTAAGAACAGTAGTACGTAAATATGGATATCAACCTTATACTGCAGATACAGTATTTGGCCCAGCCGGATTATCATTTAGCCCGATCTTAGCAACTGATCCACAGGCGACCTAACAGGATTACTATACTGATGAATTATAATTTTATTATAAAAGGAGCAAAAACTTTGCTCCTTTTTTATTATAGAATATATAAAATAAACAGAAACTTATGGAAAATGAGCAAATTAATAATGTAGAAAATACCGATTTAACTAAACACATTATCGATAATATA
>Ga0315274_10000652_pt1 | contig 53753 bp, 35 predicted proteins | sample YL17G02_20_MG_FD_203700 | JGI IMG/M metagenome (GOLD analysis project Ga0315274, IMG submission 203700) | Sediment microbial communities from Yellowstone Lake, YNP, Wyoming, USA - YL17G02_20 | ecosystem: Environmental > Aquatic > Freshwater > Lake > Sediment | place: USA: Wyoming | collected... | reverse complement strand
GCTCCGTGCGGCGGAGGTCCGGTCATCGAGGTGTAAGACCTCGTGGTGGAGTACAAGACCCGGCGGCGTAAGGTGCGCGCGGTCCAAGGCGTCAGCTTCCGCGTGAACGAGGGCGAGTGCGTGGGCTTCATCGGTCCCAACGGCGCGGGGAAATCGTCGACGATCAAAGCGCTGATGGGCTTCATTTTTCCGGCGGCGGGGAGAATCACCGTTTTTGGACAACCCGCCGGGACCGTGGAGTCGAAACTGCGCATCGGCTACCTGCCCGAGGTCGCGCTTTACTACCCGTTTCTCAAAGGGACGGAGCTGCTGAAGCTCTACGGCGGACTGCATCGCGTTCCGCCCCGGACGCTGAGGGAGCGCATTCCCAGGCTCCTGGAGGCGGTCGGGCTCAGCGAAGTGGGAGACCGCCTTATTCGCAACTACTCCAAAGGCATGCAGCAGCGCCTGGGGATCGCGCAGGCGCTCATTGCGGAGCCGGAGTGCCTGATCTTCGACGAACTCTCCTCGGGTCTCGACCCGGTCGGCCGTCACGACTTGCGGCGGGTGCTTCTGGACCTCAAGGCGCGCGGCGCGACGATCTTTTTCTCCTCGCACGAGCTCCACGAAGTTGAGGCGCTGTGCGACCGCGTCATCGCCATTCACAAGGGCGAGGTTCTTTTCGACCTCCCGCTGGCCGCGCTCAAAGAGAGGGCGGGCGCCGCCGGACTCGAGGAGTGCTTCATGTCCCTCATTCGCGAGCGGGAGGGGGAGAGATGAGACAGCGCGCGCGCAACGTGCGCCTGATCGGGTGGACGCTTCTGCTCGAGGCGTGGCGGCGGCGCGAAGTGTACGCCATCGTCCTGGTCACGACGGCGCTCCTGATCGGCCTGCGTTGCGTGCGCTTCTTCGAGATGGAGGAACTCGGCAAGTTCTATCGGGAGATCAGCTTGAAAGTGATGAACGTCACGACGGCCGCCACCGTCATTCTTCTGGCGGCGCGCCAACTGCCGCGCGAATTCAGCGACCGCACGATCTACCCCCTTCTCGCCAAGCCGGTGGCTCGTCTGGAGTTTCTCTTGGGGAAGTTTCTCGGGGTGATGGGAGCGGGTGTTTTCTGCTACGCCCTCTTCATGGCGGTCTTCCTGGTCGGCAGCGTCACTCTCGAAGCGCCCATGAACATGGCGCTTTTCGCGCAGTCCGTCTACCTGCAGGTCCTCTCCCTCGGCGTGCTGGCCAGCCTCGTGTTTCTTCTCTCCATGCTTCTGAACGCGGACGCCGCCGTCACGATCGCCGCCATCCTGTATCTCACTTCCCAGGTGTTTATGACCTTGATGAGTTATCTTTACGACTACGTGTCGCGGACGGGCAGGTGCGCGCTGCTGGCCATGCACTTCATCGTTCCGCAACTCACCCTCTTCGATCCCTCCGCCAAGACGGTCCATAGCGTGAGCCGAACGGTCGTCGGGGATGCGATCGAACAGACCGTCGTCTGGCGCGCTTTGCCGGCGGGGACGTTGCTTCAGCTGACGGTGTACGCCGCGGTGTATGCGATTCTCTATCTCGGGGCGGCCCATCTCCTGTTTCGCCGGAGACCGTTATGAACGAACGACTTGCCCACGAGCGCCCCACCGGCGAGGTTTGGGCGTCTTTTCTGGACCCGTGGCGGAACTTATGGCGTCCTGAGGCGTTGTATCTAGAGGAAAGGCCGGAGCGGGCCGTTCTGCGGGGCCCGTTGGCAAGAGATGGAGACGCGGAGTCATCTGCTTGAAATGTGACGTCTCGCAGTCCTTCTCCCGGCATTACGACGACCTCTACCGATTCGCCTTTCGCCTGCTTGGTTCGCGCGACGGGGCGGAGGACGCGGTCCAGGAGGCCTTTCTTCGTCTCGCCGGCCAATGCGCCGCGGCCTGCGAAGTCGGACCCGTTGCGGCCCGCGACCGCCGATCCGCGAGACCAGGACACGTCGAAAAGGACGGCGTCGGCGCGCCCTTCTCAGGCGGCGAGGAAGGCGTTCGGCGGTGGTTGTTCGTCGTCGTGCGCAACCTGTGCGTCAGCCGGCTTCGGCGCGAGGCCGCCCGGCGTGAGGTCCCCCTCGACGATCGCCGGGAACGCGAGATCGGGTCCCGAGACCCCGACCCCGTCCAGATCGCCGTGGCGGGAGAACGGGGCCGGTGGGTTGCGGAGGCGGTCGCGAGCCTGTCTCCTGAGATGCGCGAGGCGGTGATTCTACGCGAGTACGAAGGCATGAGCTATGTCGAAATCGCCGACATCGCAGGGTGTTCCGTGGGCACGGTCCGAAGCCGTCTCGCCCGAGCTCGCGACAAACTGCGCGAACTCCTGCGCCCTCTCCTGGAGGAGAAACCATGAGTGAGACACCGAATCTACCCGAGTCGGGGAGCGACCTCTGGCGCGAACGGCTGTCGGCGTACGTCGACGACGAAATCCCCCCCGAGGAACGCGAGGCCGTGGAGAAAGCCGTCGCCTCCGACTCCGACCGCGCGGCCGAGTTGCGCTCCCTTCAAGACCTCTCGCGGGCGCTCCAGGCCTGGAAGGTCGAGGCGCTCGAGCCGCCCGGCGATCTGGCCCGAGAGATCGAAGCCGTCCGCGCCGGCTCTGGACCAGGAAAAGCGGCGGAGACCTCGTTTGCCTCGCTTCTGGAAGGCGGACGCCGGCTTCCCCCGCCGCTGTTGCCGCGTTGGGCGACGCAGGCCGCCGTCTTCTGCCTCGGCGTCCTGACCGGAGTCGCCGGGATTGCCGCCTGGAGGCCGGAACCGCCCTCCGGCTCGCACCGTCGCATCGGGGCGTCTCCCGCCGAGGGGACGGCGCCCCCTCCCGTCGTCAACGTCTTCATCACTTCCTCCCAGGCCGAGGGGCTTCTGAGGGAAGTCGCCGCGGAAGAGATGGGAAAAGACCTCATGGATTCGGTTCGCGCGGGAAAGGGGGATCGCGCCATCAAAATCTGGCAAGACCTGCTGAGACAATACGCCGATACGCGAGCGGCGAAGGCCCTGGCCGAGGACCGAGCCTGGGGCGTTCTCCTATCGCGACACTCCAATATGGGGGGGATCTGAACCATGCTGCGCCGCACTGCTGGATTTGGGACGGCCGCGTTGCTGATCGTCGCGCTTTCTTTGGCCGGTTGCTTTTGTCCCATATTTCCCATTTGCGCATGCTACAATTCTCCGAAAAGGCCTATAAATAAAGGCTGACGTTGATGTTGGCACTCTAAAGGAGGACCGGAGACATGAACCAGACAAGTCACCAATGCGCGTCGAAAGACGGGCCCGTCGCGCACCGGCCGTTCTTGCGGCGCGGCAAGCATGACGGCCGAATTGAGAATCAGGGAGACGGAAAGGCGCAGAAGAAAATGGGAAAATATCTGATGATGGCTCAGATCGCGATGACGATTTATATCTGCCAATACGCAACGGATGCGCGATCGGCGAGCAGGGAAGAAATCAGGGGAATCATGGCAAAAAAGGAGTTGTTGATTCGTAGTTTGCAATTCACTTTTACTCAGAATACAATCCCCACGGAAAACAGCAAAGTCATGAAAGGAGAGGAACGACGGCTTTATCGCATAAAAAGCGATCGCATATTCTCGAGCAGACACTATGAAATGTACGCGGAACGTCGGGATAATGAGAACCGGGTCATCGATTACGTGTCCTTTGACGGGAAGCAAAATTATAACTTGTTTCCCGCCTCGAATATTCCGGGGCGACCCCGCAAAGATCAACTGACCGTCAGCAAAGCGGGCGACTTCCCCACGGCGAGCGGATATTTTGTGGCGCCCAGGGCGTTATATGACGCGGTTTACAATGTTTTTTATCTCGATGATATGTTACAAGATGAAACCACGAGAATAGACGAGAGCAACGACCTGGTCGTTCTGTCGAAACGCGAGTTGGTGTTTGAGGGCAAGGCATATCTGGATCCGAGGCGCGAATACGCCATGGTCAAGTCGGAACTGATTAGAGAAGGCCGTCCATACGTGATGACGGACATCATTGAATTTCAGGAATTGCAGGTGGAGGGACATACGATTTTTATGCCGGCCAAGGCAAGAACGCGCGCGTATAATTGGGAGAAGCCATTCGAGCATATGTTCGATGAAGAAGTTGTGATCGAGAAAATCGATGTCAATGAGGAATATCCCGCGGAATCCTTCAAGTTGCGATTGACGGGGAAGGGGCCATTTTCGTTTTATGATATAACGCGCCAGAAGGGTTTTGTATTCAGTCCCGATGAGTGGGAGGCGAAAATTCGGGTTTATGAGGTCGTTTCGTGGAGTCCGGACGGACGTTATCTCGTTTTCACGGGGCACTTCGATGGCGAGCAGAGGAAGATGTGGGTCTGGGACAGCCACAGGGGAGAGACCGAAGAGATCGATCCGGATCAATACGTGTGGCGTCCATTCCCGGATCAATACGTGAGCCGTCCATTCTTCGCCGCGCATGTCCGCCCGATAAAGAACCTGCGGGGTTGTCGCTTCCTGCCCTCGGACAAGGGGATCCTGGCATTGACCCAGAGCGCGGAGAATGACGACAACTGCGATCTCTACATTGTGGATATCAACAAGAAGAATACTTCCCACATCGCCTCCAATGCATTTCCAGGTGTCGACGTCTCCACCGACGGGGAGAGCATTTACTACGTGAAACAGGACGAGAAGACCAAGGAGTTCTCCTTGTGGAAGCGTAGAGAGGAATGGGGCAACAAGCCGATCTTTGCGAACAAGAGCGGGTTCCGCTTCCCGCGAGTGGACGAGAACGAGAAGCGGGCCGTGATCGCCCTCGACCAAGGGCTCTGCCTTCTGGACCTCGACAGCGGTTCGACGCGGACCCTGTTGTTGGATCCCAAAGAACGAGAGATTTGGTGGCCAGCCTGGGTTGACGACGAAACGGTTCTCTGCTTCTTGGAGGAAGGGGGGCAGAACAGCAACGCGGTCGGGGATCTCGTGACGTGTTCCATCGACGAAGCGACCACGCGGCTGATCTGCCGCGATGCCTACATCGGCTATCCTCCCTATCCTCCCTCGCTCAGCCCGGACCGGAAGTCCGTCGTGACGGCGATTGTGCGGCGGGATTTGGGCGGGGACCTCGAAGAAGATTGGCGAGCGACCTTCCAAGCAGCTTCCATCGAACTATCCACAGGTCGCTTGAGCTGGCTCACTGACGCCCCTTTCGGTGTCTTTTCCCCTACACTTTCGCCCGACGGCAAGCGCTTGGCCTACCTCCATATGGCGACGGATGGCGGCCTGCTCGAAGTGTTGGACCTCGAGACCCGCCGGAGAACCGTCGCCTGGCGCGACGAGACCGAGCGCCTTTACGCCACGGCCGACAGCCTGGCGCAGGGAGGCGACGCTCCCCAGGCCCTGGCCTCTTGGGAGGAACTCGTGAAGCGCTACCCAGAGTCCGAACTGGTCCGGTGCGTGTGGCGCCGCATCATGGGTCTCTACCTCGAACCGCCCCTCGCCGACCTGGATAAGGCCTTCGATGCGCTGAACAAAGCCTCCGGCCGCTCGTCCGAAGGCGTGGCCGAAATGACGGCCCATCTCTTCTGGCGCGAGTCGGACCGGGTCGCCGTCGATCCCGCCGAGGACTGGATCACGACGTACGGCACGCCCCAGGCCGAAAAGGAGTTCGGCTTCAGGACCGACCTCACGCGCGATCTGCGCGGCCTGTGGGCGCGGGTGGGAAAAGAGAACATCTACGTTCGCATCGACTACGGGACGAATCGCGACTTGTCGGGACTGATCTTCCAGGACACCGTCTTGCTCTTCGACTACGATTCTCCCGAGACCGGCTTTCGGCAGATCGGCCCCCATACGGAGTGGGATCGCGGGGCCGAGCGGCAGGTCATTATTCGTCACTGGTTCGAGACCGGGGAGAAGAGCCAATACGACATGGAGATCCGCGACGGCAAGGGGGAGACGATCAGCCGCTTCCTCGCGTCGGGATTTCCGCGAGCCCAGTACCCCGACGTCCAGGTCCGCCACATCTTGCAGGAGGGGACGGACTCGGTCATCCTGGCTCTTTCGCGCCAAGCGCTGGACCTAGCCAAAGCCCAAACAGTCCACATCCAAGTTTGCACGCTCAAAGGCGGGATCGAAGAGTTCAAAGGACTCGAAAGGCCGCGGGGCGAGCTTCGCGACGGACTTCCCGTCTGCGACGTCGCCGACGCTTTTGGCTCGGAGAACACCCGCGACCGAATCGAGAAGGAGGCCGGCCAAGGAGCGGCCGGCTCTTCCAGCACGACCGATGTGCGCCACACCATCCGCGGGGCCGCCGGAGTCTTCGAGATCGGCCAACCGTAGTCCGGCGACCCATCGGCAGCGGCGGTGTATGCGATCCTCTATCTCGGGGCGGCCCATCTCCTGTTTCGCCGGAAACCGCTATGAACGAACCACTCGCCCACGAGCGCTCCGCTTGCGAGCGCCTCGCTCTTTCGTCCGTTGCTTCCGTCTTGGCGGTGGCGCGCTTGACGTGGCTCGATTTCCTTCGACGCAAGGATTTCTACGTGGTCGCCGTGTTCATGCTGCTCTTCGTCCTAGCGACGGCGGTCGTTCGGATCATCGGGATCGACAAGGCGTCGACCGCTCGTTTTCTGATGAGCGCGGGGCTCAGTCTGAGCCATTTCTTCGCCGCTTTTCTGGCCGCCTCCTTCTCCGCGCGGTGTTTTCCCGAGGAGTTCGATCGCGGCACGCTCATGCCGCTGCTGGCCAAGCCGATTTCGCGCGCCGCCGCGCTGACGGGGAAGATCGTCGCCTGCTTCCTGCTCGTCGTCGCCGGCTACGTTCTCTTCGTGGGCGCGAATCTCCTCGCGCTGCCCATGACGCCGGGTCAGGAATGGACGGCGCTGGCTCAGGTTGTCTGCCTTCAGACGATCGGACTCGCCCTCCTTTGCACGACGGCCATGACGCTCTCTCTTTACCTCCCCACGCTCGTCTCCGCTCTCATCGCCATGACCTGGCACTTCGGCGCCGGTCTCGTTGTGAATCTCGTGAAGCAATCGGTCGCGCTCGATCATGCGGAGGGGCTCCGTGCGGCGGAGGGACTCCGTGCGGCGGAATGGCGCGCGATGACGGAGCGCCTTCTCAGCTGTCTGCCCGACGCCACGCTCCTCTCTCACACCGAGGTCTTCGCCGGCGCCGCGGGTCATCTCAGCGGCCCCCTTTTCCTCGGTCTCGCAGTCTACGGGCTGGCGTGGGCGCTTCTGTTCTACGTATGGGCTGTGCGGCGATTCTCCCGGATGAGGTTGTGAAGCGATGGAGGAGAACAGAACCCGGAACCTGGCGGCGTTGATCGGCTTGGCCTTGTTCTTCGCGGTCGCCGTCGTCGCCGTCCCGCCTCTTCGGTCGGCAACCGATCGCGCTCGGTCAATCTACACGGCCGGACAGACCGAGGACGTTCTGCGCGAGCGCAACACAAGCGCCTTTGCGCAGATCCTTGGCGAGGCGCGCGCCACCGCCGCCGATCTCATGTTCATCAAGACGAACCGCTACCTCCACACGGGCGTGGCCTACGTCCCCAAACAGGGCCGCGATCTCGCCATCGACTCCGTGGACGAATCAAAGCACTTCTCCGCCTGCGTCGGCGCCGCCACCCAGATCCGGTCCGCCGCCGAGGACTTCCGCGGCTTTCTGGGCAACTTGGAACGCACGGTGAAACCATACAAAGAGGCCTCCGCGGAGCATACCCATACGGCCAAGACGGAGCTGCTCCCCTGGTACCGGCTGATGACTCTCAGCAACCCGCAGTACATTCGCGGCTATCGCACCGGCGGATCGACTTTGGCGAGCGAGGAGAAATGGCGGCAAGCCCTGGGATTCATGGAAGAGGGAATCGCCCGCAACCAGGGCAATCCCGAACTCTTCCTCCTCTACCAGACCCTTGCCTCCTTCCACCTGCGAGGCAAGACGCACAAGGGCTACCCTTGGGGAGACGCGTGGCTCGACAACGCCCTCAAGGCGGCCCTGAAAGCCTACGAGCTCGGCAAGATACAACGCCCCCCTCTGGGCAAGACGGGGGCGATCGCCAAAGACTTGGCTTGGTCCCTTGATCTGGAAGACGACTTCTGTTTCTCGGCGCATGTGATTCTCCTTCTTCTGCGCGAAAAGGGAGACGTCGAGGGCGCGCTTCAGTACGGACGCGAGATGGTCGAGCTGGCGCCGAACTACCAGCCGATCCGCCGCACCTTCGAGGACCTGAAGAAGAGGGCGGAGGGCCATGCCGATTCGAAGGAGGACAGAGCATCATGAAAGGCAAAACCATCGCCATCGTCGCCGGCGCCGCCGTTGCCGCGGTCCTTGTCTGGGCCGCGCTTCGGACCAGGCCGGAGATCGAAACGCCCCCCGCGCCGGCGCCGCCTTCCGCCGACGCGCGCGACCCCATGAAAGCGCCCGGCCTCGAACACATGATGGAGGTCGAGAAGATCGACGCGGGCCCCTCCGCGAATCACGAGCTCGCCCTGTTTCGCGACGGCGACCAGGTCCGCGTGGTCGTCTCTGAGAAACTTCTCGAAAAACTCGGCGCCGACGCGCTTCCCCGGCTCGGCATGGCCGTGGCCGACGAAACCATGAGCTGGGACCGCTATCTGCGTTTTCTCGAACAACTGCACGACATCTTGGCCGAATCGTCCCCCGACCACGAAGCCCATGGCGCCCACGAGCATGCCGACGACCAGGTCCGCGGGGAAGAAGACGCCGACCGAACTCACGGACCCGAGGGCCACGGCGACGAAGGCCAAGAAGAGAAGCCCCACGCAGAGTGACGGACTCACAGGCGGCTTCGCCGGCCCAAACGGCGTCGCATCGACGATCACATAGCCGTCGGTTCTCTCGTTGGGCACGATGACGGTCGCGGACCTCCGCGCCGGGAGATCGAACGTCCCGAGTGAGACGAAGGTCTTGCCTTCGCCTGGCGGCGGGCGACTACTGGGGCGCCGTCCACTCGAGGACTTGGCCTTCGGCCAGGAGACGCTTCCGGAGCGCCCCGTAGTCGATCTTCTGGACGTCCGCGCCCTCGTCGATCGCCTGAACGGCGGCCGTCGCGGCGGAATGCCCGAGAACCATGAAGACCGGCTCCATGCGAATCGATCCAAAGGCGATGTGCGTGGCCGACACGCAGACCGGAACGAGGAGATTGCGGCACTCCGAACGCTTGGGAACAATCGAGCGGAAGGAGATGGGATAGGGCGCGAATCCCCCAACCTCGACGTCTCCCTCGTTGCGCGCGTGGCCGTTTTCGTCGACGTATCGCTGAACGTGATGCGAGTCCATGCCGTACGCCGCAAGACCGACCGGATCGGGCGCCGCGCGCTTGCCCTGGCAGTTGTGCTGGGTCATGACGTAATCGCCCACCATCCGCCGGGCCTCGCGAACGTAAATCTGGCGGGGCCAGTTGCCGTTATCGACGAACTCGTCTTTGGCCAATCCCCATCGGCTCACGTTCTCGCGGACTTCCTCCGGAACCCGCGGGTCGTTGGCGAGAAACCACAGCATCCCCTTTTGGTAGGTCTCGTGTTCCTCGACGATGCGGCGGCGGGTCTCGTGATCGCCCTCGGGGTAGTCGCAGTTCATACCGATGTTGTCCGTCGAGAAGGGGCCCATGTTGTTCGAGTCGGTCTTGCGGTTTGGCATCGTGGTCGTCGTGAAGAAAAAGCGCCGGTTCGCCTTTGCCTGGATCGTGCGCAGCAGGAGTTCGTATCGCATGGGTTCGTAGCTGGAAGGCTTCGGACAGGGAACGCGGTTGTCCGGGTCGTCGGTCAGACACATGCGAAAGCAGTACGCCTGCACTCGACGGTCGCCGGCGCCTTCCTCACCGGGCCCGCCGGGGTGGATTCCCGGAAGAAGGCCGCTGGAGGGATCGCCGGGAACAACGTAAGGGTCCACCGGGTTGGCGAACTGATGATGCTCGGCGCTGCCTGTCTGGACGCCGTTGAGGGTCTCGTCGTACCGGGCGTTGCCTTCGCGACCGACTGTGCAAGAAACCCGGGCGCCCGCCATCAGGTCTCCCTCGTAAGTGGCGTCGACAAACATCCGGGCGCGGAATCTCCGACCGGATTCCATGCGGACAGCCTTGATGCGTTGCCCCTCCGTTTCCACGCCCTTTTCAAGATCCAGCCGCTCGCCAAAGACGACGGGGACCTTCGCCTCGCGAACCATGTCGTTGAAGGCCTTCTCCGCAACGCGCGGCTCGAAGGTCCACATCGTGCCGGTCGTGCCATCTTCGTGATAGTGGTCGTAGATGCAGCGATAGAACTCCCGCGCCACGCCGCCGATGGCTGCCTTGTTGCCGATGTCAGTGGCGCCGAGTCCCCCGCTCGAAAGCCCCCCCAAATGCCGCCCCGGCTCAATGAGGAGGACCGACTTTCCGAGGCGCATGACCTGAACGGCGGCAATGACGCCGCCCGATGTGCCGCCGTAAACGAGAACATCGTAGGAGAGATCCGACGGACCGCCCTCCAAAGCGGCCGCATGGCGTCCGGCGTCCGGATCGCCGGCCGCGCGCATCATGCCGGTGTTCGGATCGATGGCGAGCATGACGGGGCTGGCGATAGGGCCGGCGGTCGTCTTGATTCTGTGTCCGCGTCCCGCCAGGTCCTGTCGGACTTCCTCGCCGATCCCCGCGTTCAGCGTGAGGCCGCCCGGTTCGACCAGGGCCTCGGTCCGGTCCGGGTGCGGATTGAATGAATCTTCGTGGTGACCGGTGCTGAAGCGGGGAGCGCGGACGGCGTCTTCCGGCGTCATGCCGAACTCGAGATAGTTGAGGAGACAGTTCAGGGTTGTCTGGTCCTGGAGATCGCCGCCCGCGACGCTGATGGCCAGGATAGGTTTGCCGTCTTTGAGCACGATGGTGGGCGTGAGCGTGATGCGGGGACGCTTGCCGGGCTCGATGCGATTCGGGTGGCCCGGCGTGATGTTGAGGCAGCGGAGTCGGTTGCCGTGCGCCACGCCGAGCTTCGGGCAGACGGCGTAAGGCGGGTTTCCGCTCGGCGTCGCCGCCACGAGATTCCCCCAACGGTCGGCGACGACGCACGTGGTCGTGCCTCCCAGGTCGGGTTGAGCCGCGCCGCGACCCCGGACGGCTTTCATGTTCACGGGATCGCCGGGGCGGATCTCCTCGGAGGCCTTCGACATGTCGATCAGAGACCGGCGCAGCCGCGTGTACTCATCGGACAGCAGCGCCTTCATGGGGACATCGGCGAAAAGCGGATCGCCGTAGTATGCGTCGCGATCGGCCAGGCCCAGCTTCAACGCTTCGGCCAAAACGTGAATGTAGTCCGCGGACAGATGCCCCATCCTCTTCAGATCGAAGCCCTCAAGCAGGCGCAAGGTCTGACAGAGGTACGGTCCTTGGGTCCATGCGTCGCATTTGCAGACCGTGTAGCCTCGGTACGGCGCCGTGACCGGATCCTCGACGCGAGTCACGTGCGCGGCAAGGTCCGCCTTGCGCAGAAAGCCGCCCTCCTGAACGTAGAACGCCACAAGCTCGTCGGCAATGTCTCCCTTATAAAAGCGGTCTCTCGCCGCTTGGAGTTTCTCTTCACGAGCGCCGGGCGCGTTGCGTTCCGCTTCGATGAGCTTGCGAAACGTGGCGGCGAGGCTTTCATGCCAGTCCTTCTCGTGAGCGTCGAGCAGAGCCAGGGACGGCGCAACGACCCGCTCGAACGACATGGTTCCATAGAGTTTGAGCGCCTCGACGCAGAGGCTCACGGCGCCCGGGACCGGCGCCGCTTTCATGCCTCCCTTGGCGGGGATGCCGTTCTGGTAGTGCCACTTGACGGCTTCCGGATCGAGGGGGGCGCTTCCCAGGCCGCAGAGGACCTTCACTTCGCGCTTCTTCGCGTCATAGATCATGAACGGCGCTTCGGCGCCGATGGCGAAGGCGCCGTAATCCGTAATGCTCAGCGCCAGGATCGTCGCCACGGCCGCGTCGACGGCGTTGCCGCCTTGTTCCAGCGTCGAGAGCCCGGCGGCGACCGCGTCCGCTCCGCCCGCCGCGACGGCGCCCCCCGTTCCCGAGGCGTGCCAGCCGATCTCCCCCGCGTCCACTCCTCCGCAGGCGATGAACGGCACAAGCCACGCCGCGCCCAGTCGTTTCAGTCGTCTCATAGATCCTGGTCTCCTCGTGTGCGCGGCCTTCGGCATTCGGGACAGTCGCCGTTTTCTGGCCTCGAGCCGTGCGCCCTGGCGGCGGTCATCCAGGCGAGAAGGGCGAGTCGCGACCGGGCGGCTCCCCAAAACTCTCCTTGCGGTTTCCTTGACTTGCTCTTTGCCGGGTCTTCCGCTTTCTCCCTTCCGCAACTTCGCCCTCCGCACTTCTCTTGCGCGCGTTTGCCCCTCCATCATGCCCACGATCTTACCACGGGGAGCGTCGAAGAGTCCAGTCGGCGACTTTTTCGCGAGCGCGCAGGTTGACTGCGCTTTGTCTCAGACCCGCACCGGGTACGCCTTCACCCATTCGCAGACCTGGCGGATCGTTTCGGGTTTCGCGAGCGGGGGCATGACGCCGGCGCTGGTGGGGACGATGCCGCGATGCGCCCTTTGGGTCTCAGAACCGCGAGATTCCGCGCACCCACTGCGCACCCACTGCGCACCCTTTCCTTGACACCGCATGCCGGTTCCTCTATGACAGCCGTGCGATAGAAGGGCTGACAGCGGCGCTTCGCCTGGCCGGGATTCAGAGTCGGCCGGAGCCCCGTCTGCCGGAGGCAAGGACCTTGCCTGCATCGCTCAGAGGGAGCGGAAGAGGGCGCCGCGCTCTTCTCGACGCTCCTCGGGTTTCCGGCCCGCTTCCCGCGGCGCACGACACGAGCAACCAGACGACAAAGGGGACTGCAGATGCCAAGGCGCGAAGACATCAAGAAGGTGATGATTATCGGTTCGGGGCCCATCGTCATCGGGCAAGCGTGCGAGTTCGACTACTCCGGGACGCAGGCCTGCAAGGCGCTTCGGAAACTTGGGTACGAGATCCTCCTGGTGAACTCCAACCCGGCCACCATCATGACCGATCCCGGAATGGCCGACGTGACCTATATCGAACCGCTCACTCTCGAAGCGATGACGCAGATCATCGAGAAAGAGCGGCCGGACGCCTTGCTGCCCAATCTCGGAGGTCAGTCGGGCCTGAACCTCGCGTCGGAGCTGGCCCGCGCGGGCGTTCTCGACAAGTACGGCGTGCGGGTGATCGGCGTCCAGATCGACGCCATCGAGCGGGGCGAAGACCGGCGGGCCTTCAAGGAAACCATGAGGCGTCTCGGCATTGACATGCCCCGCAGCGAGATCGCCCTCTCGGTCGAGGAGGCGGAGAGAATCGCGGAAACGCTCGGGCGGCCGGTGGTCGTCCGGCCCGCCTACACTCTGGGGGGCACGGGCGGGGGGATGGCTTGGAACGTGGAGGAATTGCGCGTCATTGCCGCTCGGGGGCTTTCGGCCAGCCTCGTCGGCCAGGTCCTGATCGAGGAGTCGGTTCTCGGCTGGGAAGAGCTCGAGCTCGAGGTCGTGCGCGACGCGAAGAACCAGATGATCACCGTTTGCTTCATCGAGAACGTCGACGCCATGGGGATCCATACGGGCGACTCCTATTGCACGGCGCCGATGTTGACCATCGATCCGCAACTGCAGCGGCGCCTGCAGGAGCACTCCTACTCCATCGTCGAAGCCATCGAGGTGATCGGAGGGACGAACATCCAGTTCGCTCACGACCCGAAGACCGGGCGGGTGGTCGTGATCGAGATCAACCCGCGCACCTCGCGCTCGTCCGCTCTCGCCTCGAAGGCCACGGGGTTTCCCATCGCTCTTGTGTCGTCTCTCCTCGCGGGCGGTCTGACGATGGACGAAATCCCGTACTGGCGCGACGGCACACTGGAGAAGTACACGCCTTCGGGCGACTACGTTGTGGTGAAATTCGCCCGCTGGGCTTTTGAGAAATTCCAAGGCGTGGAGGATAAGCTCGGAACGCAGATGCGCGCGGTGGGCGAAGTGATGAGCATCGGGAAAACCTACAAGGAGGCGTTCCTGAAATCGATTCGCTCCCTTGAGATCGGCCGTTACGGCCTGGGTTTCGCCAAGGGTTTTCATGAGAAGTCGCTCGAGGAACTGATGAGGCTTCTCACGGAGCCCACGAGCGAGCGGCAGTTCATCATGTACGAGGCCCTGCGCAAAGGCGCGTCCACGCAAGCGCTGTACGAGAAGACCTACATCAAGCCGTGGTTCATCGATCAGATGCGGGAGATCGTCGAGCTCGAGGAGGAGATCCTCCAGTTTAGGGGGCAAATGCCGCCGGACGATCTTCTGAAGCGGGCCAAGCAAGACGGCTTCGCCGACCGCTATCTCGCCCGACTTCTCGGGGTTCCGGAGAGAGACGTCCGCCAACGACGCATCGCGCTGGGAGTGGTCGAGGCGTGGGACGCGGTGCCGGTTAGCGGCGTGGAAAACGCCGCGTATTACTATTCGACTTACAACGCTCCCGACAAGGTGCCCGTGAGCGACAGGCGCAAGGTCATGGTCCTGGGCGGCGGCCCGAACCGCATCGGCCAGGGGATCGAGTTCGACTACTGCTGCGTGCACGCGGCCTTCGCTCTGCGCGACGAAGAGATCGAGACCATCATGGTGAACTGCAATCCCGAGACGGTCTCCACGGACTACGACACCTCGGACAAGCTGTACTTCGAGCCCCTGACCGTCGAGGACGTCTTGAGCATCTATGAAAAGGAGAAGCCGGAAGGGGTCATCGTTCAGTTCGGCGGGCAGACTCCGCTCAACATCGCGAACGAGCTGTCGGAAGCAGGGGTCGCGATTCTTGGCACTTCGCCCCAGACCATCGACCTGGCGGAAGACCGCGACCGCTTTCGTCAGGTGATGAGGAAACTGGGCATTCCTCAGCCCGATTCGGGCATGGCCAGCACGCTCGACGAGGCGTTGCAGATCGCCGCGGAGATCGGCTACCCCCTCATGGTCCGGCCGTCCTACGTCTTGGGGGGACGCGCCATGGAGGTCGTGCACGACGAGGAAATGCTCCGGCGCTACGTCGCCGCCGCCGTCGAAGTCTCCCCCGAGCGGCCCATTTTGATCGACCGATTTCTCGAGAACGCGATCGAAGCGGAGGCGGACGCCATCGCGGACGGCGCCGACGCCTTCGTTCCCGCCGTCATGGAGCACATTGAACTGGCGGGGATCCACTCGGGCGACTCGGCGTGCGTCATACCTCCCATCAGCATTTCGGCCAAGCACGTTGAGACCATTTGCGAATACACGCGCAAGATCGCCATCGAGCTGAAAGTCGTCGGACTCATGAACATTCAGTACGCCATCGCGCAGGGCGTCGTCTATGTTCTGGAAGCCAATCCTCGCGCTTCCCGCACCGTCCCGCTGGTCTCGAAGGTCTGCAACATCCCCATGGCTCGCTACGCCACTCAGCTCATGCTGGGCAGGACCTTGGCGGACCTGGGGCTCAAAGACCGAGCCATCCCTCACTTCGGGGTGAAGGAGGCGGTATTCCCGTTCAATATGTTCCCGGAGGTCGATCCGCTGCTAGGGCCCGAGATGCGCTCGACGGGCGAAGTGTTGGGGATGGCGGATTCCTTCGGTCTGGCCTTCTTCAAGGCCCAGGACGCGGCAAAACAGCCGCTGCCCTGCGAGGGGACGGTCCTGATTACGGTCGCGGAGCGAGACCGGCCCGAAGTGCTGGAGGCGGCTCGCCGGTTCGCCGACCTTGGCTTCTCGATCAAGGCGACGCGCGGGACTCACGCTTTCCTGTCCGAATCCGGGATTGAATCGCAACTGATCCTGAAGATGCACGAGGGGCGGCCCAACATCGTGGACGCCATCATGAATGGCGAGATCCAGTTGGTCGTCAACACCCCCAGCGGCAAGCTCAGCCAGCATGACGATTCCTACATCCGCAAGGCGGCCATCAAGTACAAGATCCCCTACATCACAACCCTCGCCGCGGCCGTGGCGGCGGCGCGAGGGATCGACGCTTACCGCCGGAACCGGGGCGAGGTGCGCTCTCTCCAGGCGTACCACGCGGACATCGCGCGCTGACGTCGCCGCGCCTTCCCTTCGCGGAACCGGTCGTGGTCCTTACGCCCCTCCCCGCGCCGCACAGGAGGACGTTCACCGGATGGGCGCGGAACGCGGACCGGCCTGTGACCCGGGTCCCACTCGCGCCTCGGCGTACGCGACCCGTGGGACGCGACGCTAGCGCCCTCTTCCGGGATAAAGAATGCACCGGCACATGTGGGTTTCGCTGAAGGACACGCAAGCGGGGTACTCGCGCGAGCATTCGGGCCTGGCCTCGGGACAGCGCAGGTGGAAATGGCAGCCGGGGGGAGGCGCGATCGGGGAAGGAACGTCGCCCTCGAGCACGATGACGCGACGGCCCGCGCCTTCCTCCACGCGCGGCACGGCGGACAGAAGCGCGCGCGTGTAAGGGTGGCGCGGACTCTGGAAGATCTCTTCGGCGGTCCCTTCTTCGACGACGCGACCGAGATACATGACCGACACGCGATCGGCCAGGTACTGGACGACGCTCAGGTCATGGGTGATGAAGAGGTAGGACAAGCCCAGTTCGCTCTGGAGATCTTTCAGCAGATTCAGGATCTGCGCCTGCACCGAAACATCGAGCGAGCTGGTCGCCTCGTCGCAGATCACGAGTTCCGGCCCCACGGCGAGCGCGCGCGCCAGGCCGATGCGCTGGCGTTGGCCGCCGGAGAACTCGTGCGGGTAGCGCGTCGTCATGCTCGGGTCGAGTCCGACCCGTCCCAGAAGCGCATGGATGCGATCGTTTCTCTCCGAGCGGGACGCTCCCACGCCGTGCGTTTCCATCCCCTCGGCGATGGTCTCGCCGATCATCAGCCGCGGGTTCAGACTGGAGAAGGGATCCTGGAAGATGAACTGAATCCGCCGGCGGAACTTCCGCATTTCTCCGCGAGACCGCCCGACAAGTTCCTCGCCGCCGAAGCGAATGAAACCACCCGTCGGGTCGAGGAGGCGGACGATGCACTTGCCGACGGTCGTCTTCCCGCACCCGGACTCGCCGACCAGCGCCAGCGTCTCGCCCTTGCGGATCACGAGGTCCACGCCGTCGACCGCCAGCACGTGGCCGACCGTGCGCTTTAGAACGCCCTTGCGGATTGGGAAGTGCATCTTGAGTCCTTGGACCTCCAGGCGCCTGTGATCCGGTTCGAGCGCGCTCGGCGGAGCGGGCTGCGTCGCCTCGCCCAAGGTCCGCAGTTTGCCTTTCGCTCGGTCTTCCAGGAGGAAACACGCGGCGTCGTGCTCCGAACCGATCGAGTAGGCCGGCGGGACCTCCCGGCGGCAGCGGTCCATCACGAAGGGGCAGCGATTCGAAAAGCGACACCCCTCGGGGAACTCCGTGGCCTTCGGCACGACGCCCTCGATAGTGGCGAGCTTGCGGTCGCGTTTCCCTTTGGAGGGGAGCGAGCGAAGCAGGAGGCGGGTATAGGGATGGGAGGGATTTGCGAAGAGTTCGTCCTGGGTGGCTCGCTCGACGATTCGCCCGGCGTACATCACCCCGACGCGATGGGCGTTTTCGCGCACGACGCCCATGTCGTGGGTGATCAGGAGAACGGCCGTTCCCATTTCCTCCTGGAGCTCGCGAACGAGTTTGAGGATCTGCGACTGAATTGTCACGTCGAGGGCGGTGGTCGGCTCATCGGCGACGAGGATCTCGGGCCGGCACACCAGGGCCATGGCGATCATCACGCGCTGGCGCATGCCGCCCGACATCTGGTGGGGGTACTCGGTGAAGCGCTTTTCCGCATCGGGGATGCCGACGCGCCCCAGCATCTCGATCGCCAGCGCGCTCGCTTCGCGGTGCGGCATTTTCTGGTGGAGTCGAATCGTTTCCAGGATCTGATTGCCGATGGTGAAGACCGGATTGAGCGCCGTCATCGGCTCCTGAAAAACCATGGAGATGTGGTTGCCGCGGATCTTGCGCATTTCGACGGGGGGCAGGGCGGAGATTTCCCGGCCGCGAAGGAAAACGCCGCCGCCTGCGATGTAGCCGGCGGGGCGGGGAAGCAGCTGCAGGATGGACAGCGCCGTGACCGACTTGCCGCATCCCGACTCGCCCACCAGAGCGAGAGTCTCGCCCGCCGAGATGGCGAACGACACGCCGTCCACGGCCTTGGCGATCCCGGCGCCCGTGCGGAAATAGGAGCGCAGATCTCGGACCTCCAACAGCGGCGGAGCCGTTGCGCGGGCCGAGGCGGGCGAGGCGTCGGGAGAGGAGACGGCGGCGGTCATTGCGTTCTCAGCCTCGGATCGAGGGCGTCGCGCACGGCGTCGCCGAAGATATTGGCCGGCAGCACGAGTCCCAGCATGAAGATGAAGGCGGCGGCCAGTTTCCACCAAACGACGGGATCGCGCGCCAGCTCCATGCGGGCGTCGTTAATCATCCGGCCCCAGGAGTACGTGTCGGCGCCGACCCCGATGCCGATGTACGTGAGGGCCGCTTCGGCGAGCACCATGCCCGAGAAGTCGAGGACGGCGGTGATGAGCACGACGTGGAAGACGTTGGGCACAATGTGGCGAGCCAGGATTCGCCGACGCGCGACGCCGGTGGCTTCGGCGGCCTGCACGAACTCCGTTTCGCGCAGCTTGAGCGTCTCGCCGCGCAGAACGCGGCACAAGCCCGTCCAGCTCGAGATGCCGAGGATGACGCAGAGCTGAGGCAGTCCGCGGCCGAAAATGACCATGAAGGCCACAACCAAGAGAACGCGCGGAATCGAGGCGAGGATCGTGTAGACGTACTGAATCACGTCGTCCACCCAGCCGCCGAAGTACCCGGCCACGACACCGAAGAAGATGGCGAACGGAATGGCGAGGAGGGTCGTGAGGCCGCCAAGGATCATGCCCGTACGAATGCCTTTGACAGCGAGGTAGAACACGTCCCCGCCCACCTTGTCCGTGCCGAGCGCGTGTTTGCGCGGGTGGCGCAGGTCGGGACGACCTTGGATGATTTTGCCGTCGGGTCGGATCATGATCTCCGACGTAAACTGCTTCGCGGCGAGGGGGGCGGAGTAGGTTTTCTCGCGGGACTCGCGCAGGTCTGCGCAGATCCAGTCCAGGACGGAGATGCCTCTGGAATCCCTGATCCGCTTGCCTTGGGGATCGAACAACGGCTCCCCGTCCCGGCTGCGAGCCTGGGGATGCCATCCCACGCTGTCGAGCAGAGCGACGGCGGCGTAAAGGCAGACGATGAAAAAGGAGAACACGGCCAAGCGCCGTTGCACGACCTCGCGCGCAGCCAAACGCCAATAGGCGCGGCGGCTCAGACGCCAGACGAGGAGCGCGAAGCCGAGAAGCAGGCACGCGACCAAGGCGTCCTGAAAGTACCAGTTCCGCCAGATCTCCTTGATCTGTTCCTTGACTTCTTCCGGCATCTTTCTATTCCGCAAGGCGCGTCATTTTTCCTCGGTCCAGACGCCGCGTCACCCCAGCCGCACGCGTGGATCCACCAGCGTGTAGGAGATGTCGACCATGATCAAGCCAATGATATAGAGAACCGAGCCCAGGAACACCATGGCGCGGACGACGGCGAAGTCCTGGCCGTGAATCGCTTCAATGAGATAGCTTCCCAATCCGGGGACGGCGAAGAAGGCTTCCAACAAGAGGTTCCCCATTATCAGAAATGGGATCATCACGACCACGGAGGTGAGGATGGGAATGAGAGCGTTCTTGAGCGTGTGCTTGAAAAGGACCGATCCCTCGCCGAGCCCCTTCGCGCGGGCCGTACGCACGTAGTCCTTGTTGATCTCTTCGAGGAAGAGGGTTCGGTAGTAGCGCACGCCCCCGCCGATGTAAGCGACAAAACCGATCAGAATCGGCAGAGCGATGAACTTCAGACTGTGGAGTCCCGTGTCGAAGCCCGATATCGGGACCAGGCGCAGGTGCTTGGCCACGAGAAACTGCCCCCCCACAATGTAGAAGAGTATGGAGATGGACATGAGGACGACGCAGACGATGAGAACGGAGAAATCGATGTAGGTCCCTCGGTAGAACGCCACGATCATGGCGACAAAAACATCGAGGAGCAGCGAGGCGAAAAACATGGGAACCGTGATGGAAAGCGAAGGCGCGATGCGCCCGCGGATCTCACGCCCGATGGATGAGCCGTCCTTGTCGGAAGTCCCGAATCGCATGAGGAGCAACGGCATGCTTTTGTGCCAGAAGATGGTCTGGGTGACGAAACCGAGCCCGCGCTCTTTCGTGTTGAAGAGCCGCGGAAGGTGATAGCCGTGCTCGCGTTTCCACTCTTCGATCAGCTTCGGGTCGATCCGCTTTTCCCCGAGAATCGTTCTCGCCATGTCGTTGGGCGAGTAAACGAAGAAGAAGAGGAAGAACGTGATCAAGTTGACGCCGACGAGAATCGGGACGGCGTAAGCGATGCGGCGAATGATGTAGGCCGTCATCTTAGAGCCCCCTCTCGCGCCGGTGCATAATCACGATCCCCGGCAGCAAGACGGCGCACAGCGCGGCCACCGTCGCGGCGATGGGCCGGACCACGGGCCGGTTCCATTCCTTCTGGCGCCGGACGCGCAGATCCGGATCAACCCGTCTGAACTTCAGCGTGTCGTACGTCATGCGGTGCGGCTTGCCGTTGTAGTACCACTCGTGATTCAGGCCGTAGAGGACGGGGTGGAAACCCCACACCCAAGGCGCGTCGCGGCGAAGAACGTCGAGGGCGCGGCGGATGATCTCCAGGCGTTCCGGTCCGTTCTCCATGCTTTCCATCTGTTTGAAAAGTTGGTCGAACTCCGGATTCGAGTAGTTGGAGCCGTTCGGCCCCATGGGGCCCGCCTTCGCGTTGGGGCCGTAGAAAAGAAAGAGGAAGTTCTCGGGATCAGGATAATCGGCGAGCCAGCCGAGTTCGAAGATCTGGAAGTTGCCGGTGTCCATCTTCTCGCGGAACCGCCTCAGATCCGTGGCACGCTCGCGCAAGTCGATTCCCAACAGCGCGAACCGACCGCGGAACCATTCGAATTGGCTGGCGAAGGCGGGGTCTCCGCCCGATGCATGGTCCCAGTAAAGCGATAGAGGCCGCCCGTCCTTGCCGCGGCCCTCAGGGTAGCCCGCCTCGGCCACGAGCCGACGCGCTTCCTCGATCGGTTTGCGCACGTAACGTTTGCGAACGGGGTCCCATTCGTCCACGAGAGGGTTTGCGCCCGCCTCCCCGGGTTCGGTCCCGAAGATTCCCGGAGGGATCGGTCCTTGAGCCGTTACGCCGCGAGCGTTCAGGAAGATGTCGAGGTACTCGTTGTAGTCGACGGCGATGGAGATTGCCTGCCGCAGTTTCTGCTTGTCCGGCGTGTAACCTCCCACTATGTCGTCGAGCATGTTGAACGCGAGATAGTAGACTGACGTGTCCACATCGGTCGCCAACCGGATGCCGCGTTCGGCCATCTGATCGGAGAGCATCGGGTCCCCGACGCTCGTCAGAGCGACCGCTTGATCGAAAACGTCCTCGGCGATTCCCGATCCGTCGTAGTAGCCCTGCAGGAACTTGTTCCAGCGGGGGATGGCTTCCTTGTCGAGGCGCATCTCGAGCCGGTCGATGAAGGGTATGCGCTTGCCGGCGTCGTCGAGAAATCCCTGCTCGCGATCCGAGTCTTCTCCTTCGGAAGGATAGAACGCTTCCCGGTAGTGGGGGTTGCGTTGCAGAATGACGATCTCGTTGGGACGCAACGTGTGGAGATAGTAGGCCCCCGTTCCCACGGGCCAGCGATCAATAACCATCAGACGCTGCGCCAGAGCGGGCTGGGAATAGAACTCGAGCGCCTCGCGCGGCATGGGGCCGAAGAAGTGCATCGCCATCCAGTAGAGAATCTGCGGGTACTTGCGGGTGAGGGTCACCTTGTACGTGTAGCGGTCAACGACCTTCACGCCCGGGAGATCGGGCGCCATATAGTCGATCCAGATGGGCCGGGACTTTTCATCCTGCTCCTGGTTGTAACCGGCCCCCGAGGCGCCCTTGCGGCGCTCGCGCTCCTCTTCGAGCATTCGGCTGTAGGTCTCGCGGAGCTCGCCGTAACCCACGATCAGGTTCTCGAAGGGCTGGTAAACGGGGCAGCCCAGACGCGAGTCCGCCAGACGTCGGATCTGCAAAGCATAATCCTCTGCCACAAGCTCCCGCGTGCCTTTCACGGGGAAATCGTTAGGGCTCTCGATCCCTTTCAGGTCCCTCTCCGTCACGTTGCGGTAGAGGGGTTGTCCCCGATCGTCCTTGGCGAAGCAGGGGTGGTCTTGGTAGAGGATGCCCGGTTTGATGCGAATCGTGTACTCGGCGCGCGCCACCTGGTCGCTTGGGGCATCCCGCCCCAGGCGGCGGCCGTCTTTGTCGAAGTAGGCGGGCTCGGGGATCTCCTCGGCGGTGAGGGGGATCAACTCGTAGGGACGCTTCAGGAAGTGGTAGGCGAAGGGCGGCTCGTAAATCTTGTCGATAATCTCGCCCTCGTGAGAGTAGTACGCCCGGGCGGGGTCGAGCTTCGTCGGGGGCGTGGTGTAGTACGAGTAGAGGGCGCTCTGCCCGGTCTCGCCGGGGCGGTATGGGTTGTTGCTGCACTGGGTCAGGAGCCCCGAGATCCCCAGGACCGCGGCGACCAGCGCCAAGACAACGTACCTGATCCCATTGCTCATAGAGGCTTTGCTCGCTCTCCAGCCGACGCCGGCTCGGCATGATCTTACCATTCTCCCCGGCAGTCAATAGGGTTCTGCCGGCCGCGAAAGGAGGGATCACGATCCGTTCTCAACCCAGGCGTTGGGCGCCGGGGCGACGGCCCGGAGTCCGGTCGCCCGGCATTGCTTGATGGAACCGGCAATATACTTCTCGCGACCGGGACAATGCGAAAGTCCTTTCCACTTTTTTTGACTTTTTTCCTAACCTTTTCGCCCCTCCACGCCCCTTTTATTATAGGATGTCCAGACCAAACACGGGTCGGACACAGCCATGGAAACACTGGAAGACCTCGTCGTTCGGGCCCAGACCGGGGACGCAGCGGCCTACGACGCCATTGTGCGCAGGTTCCAGGACGCGGCGCTCTCCTACGCCTACTCGGTCCTCGGCGACTTCGAGTTGGCCGAAGACGCGCGGCAGGAGGCCTTCATCGAGGCCTATTGCGATCTCCTGGCGCTCCGAAAGCCGGCGGCTTTCCCCGCATGGTTTCGCCAGATTCTCCGAAGGAATTCGGCCCGCATCGGACGGGGGCGACGAATCCTGACCGTGCCCCTCGAAGAGGCGCGGGAGGCGCGTGAGGCGCCACAGGCCGCCTGGCCCGGCCAGAGCCCCAGGCAGGCCGCCGAGGCGAAGGAAACTCAGAACAGGATCGGCTGGGCGATCCGGGACCTGCCCGGCAAGAGTCGCGAGGTCACGCGGCTATACTACCTTGAGGACCATTCGATCGAGGAGATCGCCAGGCTTCTCGGGCTTTCCCCTGGAACGGTGGAAGGAAGGCTGCACGCAGCTCGCGCCCAGCTGCGGCAGAGGGTGATGGCGATGGCGAAGAGCGCCGTTTGGAGACAACACCTCTCGGGCGACTCGCGCATTGGCCGGTCGGCTTGCGCGGAGGCCGTATCGCACTTGGAGGAGCAACTCCTGAAGTCGCTCATGCGCACGGCCGGCGCCCTGAGCGAAGAGGACCAGAAACAAGCGGCGGAGGTCCTTTGCGCGAAAGGCAAGATGCATCGTTTCTTGGGGCAGATGGAGGAAGCGTTCGCTTCTTTCGAGAGAGGCATGGCTCTACCCGCGCTGAAAGGCCCGCGGCTCCATCTCGCTCGTTTCCAGGCCGAAATCGGGCTGACCCGCCTCCAAACCGCCGACTACCCCAACGCGCGAAAGGACCTCGCCGCCGCCAAGGCGGCCGTCCAACGCGCCGGCGCCACCCGCCCCGCCGCCACCACCCGCCCCGCCGACGCCACCGGCCCCGCCGCTGGCGACGACTCGCCCCTCCTGGCCCCGCCAGCCTTGCCGGCCCCACCAGCCTTGCCGGCTCCACCAGCCCTCCTGGCGCCGCCAGCCTTGCCGGCTCCACCAGCCCTGCTGGCCCCACCCGCCCTGCTGGGCGCGATCCTGAACGGCCTGGGCGCGTGCGCGTGGGGCGAGGGGAACTTCGCCGAAGCGCGCAATCTCTACTCGCGCGCCGCGCGGGAAAGTCGCAAGGTCGGGTGCGAGGAAATCGAGGCTGAGGCGCGCCACAACCTCGCTCTTCTGGCATGGAAGAGGGGCGAGTTGGAGAGAGCGTTGCGAATCTTCCGGGCATGCCTTCGGCGGTGGAGCAAACTGCGCGACCGCTTGTCGGGGTGCATGACGCTGATGAATATCGGCGTCGTGGAGGAAAACCTGGGACGCTACCGGGCCGCCAGGCGCCACTACCTGGAGGCGCTCGCCATGGCCGAAGAGGTCGGCTTCGTCCAAGTTCAGGCCGCCACGCACAGCAACCTGGGCAGCCTGGCTTTGGCCGAGCGCAACTGGCCCGAGGCCGTCGAGCGCAACGCCGAGGCGCTCGGACTGTCGCAAAGCATCGGCGACCGGCGAAGCGAGGCGATCGCCCTGGAGAACCTGGCTCTGGCCTACCTCGGGTCCGGGCGTTGCGGCGAAGCGCGCGACGCCCTGCGCGACGGCCGCAGGATCGCGCGAACCATCGGCGACCAAGAGCGGCTTTTCTCGCTCGAGCTGGCCGCGATCGAGGAACGGCTGGCGCAACGGAAATCGCAAGGAATCAACGAGAGAATCGCGAAAGCCCATGCCGCTCTGAAGGAGAAAGACTACGCGGCGGAATTGCCCCGGCTCCTGCGTCTCGAGGGCGCCGCAAAGATGCTCGGTCGCGGAAAAGGAGCAGCAAGAGGAATCCTGGACCGGGCGATCGGCGAATGCCGCAAGCAAAAGAACCGCACGGAGGAAAACCGAGTCCGCCGCCTATTGGAAACGCTCGGCGCTTCGGACGGAAGCATCCGATGAGAAGAAAAGGCGAAGAAGCGATGATTTCGTGTGGCGCGTCTGCGCGAGAATCCGTATAATGGCGCTTAGGTTCCGAAAGCGCCGGGAGCAAAGGAGGAGACGATCATGAAAAGAGTCTCCGTCGTCTGCATGGGGGTCTGGGCCCTGAGCCTTCCGCTTTGCGTGTCCGCATCGCGCGATGTGTCGGCGCCGGTCGATCGCGCGGGACCGATTCGCGAGATGATCGAATCGTTCTACACGCTCGCCCTCGGCCGCGAGGCCGAGCCTGGCGCGGTGGACGCCTGGCAGGCTTATTTCGACTACGCCATGGACTTCAACATTGACGCGCGTTTCGTCCCCCGCGAGATGGCGCGGCTGTTCTTCCTGTCCGAGGAATACGCGTCGCGCAATCGCTCCGACGCGGAGTTCATCGCCGACTGCTACCGCGTTTTCCTCGAGCGCGAGCCCCGCGAGGCCGAACTCGCCTCTTGGCTCGGCGGGACATGGAACCGCGGCGAGGCGCTGACCGTCTTCTCCGAGTCCGAGGAGTTCGCCGCGCGAATTGCCACGATGTACCCGGGCCTTGAGGGGGACCCCATCCGCAATTTCGTCGCCACCATCTACATCGGTCTCTTGGGCCGACTCGTCGATCGGGCCGGCCTCGAATGCGCGTCGGCTCTCTTCGAGGCGGCCAAGGAGCAAGGCGGATTCGAGGGCATCCGCGAGCAGGCGGAACAAATGGTTCGCGAGATCATCGCCTCCGACGAGTTCCAGAACCTCCATGGGGCGCCGCCGGCCGGTCCCTACGCATCGCTCGCCACTTGTCTCTACCGCGCCTTCCTCGGCCGATTTCCTAGCGACCTGGAACTCGCCTTCTGGACGGCGGAGTTGGAATCGGGCGCTCAGAGCCTTGAGTCGATGATCGTTCGCTTCGCCCAATCGAAAGAGTTCACCGCCGCGCGCCGCATCCTAGCCAACAACGGATTGGCAATGACCAAGGGAACAACGATTATCCTCTACTGGCCCACGGAGGGACAGCCGGAAGGGTCCCGGGGCTTTCACGCATTCCGAAGCCCCACGGGCGTCCCAGGCTCCTACTCGCGGATCAACTCCGCCGCCATCCTGGGCGGCGAGTACGAGGACGCGAACCTGGAGAGCGGCGCGTACTCCTACATCATCTACCTCGAGAGCGCCGAGGGGAAGCTCGTGCAATGGACTCCTGCGTTTGTCGGCGTAGTGGGTCCGGCGGCGCAGACCCCGACCCCGACCCCCGTCCCAACGCCGACCGCGGCGCCCACGCCCACGCCCGAACCAACGCCCACGCCCGCACCCACGACGACTCCCACGCCCCTCCCTTCAACGCCAACGCCAACGCACACGCCCACGCCGACAGACACACCCGAACCGACGGCCACCCCTGCGCCCACATCCCTTCCCCCTTCCCCCACGCCGACTCCCAGCGCGACCCCCACTCCCTCGGATACGCCTACGCCCTCACCCTACGATTACCCCGACCCGACGGGGTACGACGTCCACGACACGCACGCCTGGTACTCCCATGACTACCCCGTTTTCATCCACGACGTGAAGGTGTGGGACTACACAGGGGCCTACGTCCGCCCGTCGGACGGTCTCGACTACCCCTGGCACGAGCGGAATCTGACCAACAGCCGCGGCATGTACCCGATCGGGGACGGCGGCGAGGGGCCTTTCTACTGGCACGGCGACAAGCGGGCCAAGCACTTCGTTTCGGACTACGGCGGCAGCGAGGTCACAAGTGCTCGGTACGGACCGTGGCTGCACGAGGAGGTCCCGATCCCGTCCGATCCCGTGTACCTCGAGTTCGACCTGGGCGGCGTCCATCCATTGTCGGAGACGTGGATCTGGAACTACGCGGACAGCGCCAACGTGGCGTGGGACAATCCCGCGGCAACCTATTACAAGCGGGGCGTTCAGGACGTGATCATCAAGTACAAGAGGAACGCGCTGGACGCCTGGACGACGCTGGGCGCCTACCAGTTCGGGTTTCCCCCGGCCGGCGCCCGCAACGCCTATGGCAGCTATGGCGCGAACAACACCTTTGGGCCCCTTGACGACCCCAACGACACGCCTTTCATGCGTCCGGTCAAATGGAGGGGCAAGGCGGCGCGCTACGTCCAGTTCGAGATCCGGTCGAATTGGGGCGACGACCGGTTCGTCGGCCTCAACGAGGTGCGGTTCTACCGCGAGGGCGCCGCCATTCGGATCACGCCGGACGCGAGTTTCCCCTCGGGGGAACGGACCCGAATCAACCCGAGCGGCGAGCGCGATCTAGACTTTGGCATCGTGGAAGTGAGATGGCGCCGCGAGCAGGAGTTCCTCGTTTGGAACGCCGGCTCGGAGGGGTCGTCCTTGGTGATTGATTCTCTTGACGCGAGTCAGCTGCCCGAGCCGTTCTCGATCATGGGGCGCCTTGCGCCTGGGACCAACATTGTGGGGGCGCCGCTCAGCGAGGGAGCCCTTGCGACGGCGAGCCTCGTCACCGTCGGCGTCGATCCGGCCGACATCGGGGATTTCACGGGGCGTCTTTTCATCCATTACACCGATCTCTCCGGCAGCCACGTAACGGGCTTGACTTTCAAAGCGACGGGGCGCTACGCCTCGTGGGGCTCGATCCCCGTCGTGCGGGCGGACGCGTGGAGATCGTGGCAAACGTGGGAAAATCCTCCTTCGCGCGGCCCATGGCGCATGGTGGACGGGACCAACATGCGCGACCCCGCGCCCGGCGTCAATGGCGCGCGGACGGGCTGCCCCGCCTGGAACTACGGTTGGATGAGCGGTTACTTTGGGTGGTATTCGCGGAAGCACCAGTGGGTCGCCTTCGATTTCGGTGAAGTGCGCAATATCGACGAGATGCTCTTCTGGAACGGCCGTCAAGCCAATGGTTCGATGAAGGACGTCATCATCTCCTACACGACCGAGGACATCGCGCACCATGGCGATCCCCAGGCAGAGCCGCCGCCGGCGCGGGGCAGCTACCCCAGCTTCGCCAACGGCGGCGATGGATGCTGGATAAACGCCTACGGCCACTACACGGGCATCGAGGACACGCGGTGGACGCCCCTTGCCGCAACGAACCGTTCGGGCGACGCTCCCGGCGCGCACCAGTTCCGCCAAGTCCTGGACAAAGACTGGCAAGCGCCGCCGGAAAGCGTCGATTTCGGCGGCGTGGCGGCGCGCTGGGTGCGCTTCGACTCGCTGCATGACGGACGTGGCCCATGGGACGGCCGGCCACTCCCTATAGGCATCCAAGGGTTCTACCCCCGGGAGGTGACGCGTCCTCCCGGCTACGGCAACTGGGGCAACGACTGGGCCATCCAGATCAGCCAGGTGCGGTTCTATTCGGGCGGGCCCTATCCCGAGTTGCTGGCAACGATCCCGGCGGCGACGGGCGACATGCTGCGCTCCTCGACCAATCCCTACGACCTGAAACCTTTCGAGTTCCTCCAGTTCTACCCCTTCGTGACGACTTCGACCGCCCTGGTCATCGGCAACGTGGGCGATCCGGGGACGACGGTCCGAATCCAGGAAATCACGTTCATGGACGAGAACGGCGACGGAACGCCCGACCCGGGGCCGTTCTCGATCGACCTGGGATCGGTCGCGCTCCCGAAGTCCTACGCGGCTGGCACGACCGAGGCCGTGACGCTCGTCTGGGCGCCGAGGCGGGAGCTCGCCACGTATGACGCGAACGTCGTGGTCGTGGCCGATGACGGGGCCGGCAACCTGAACAAAGCCGTCATCCCCACCCGGGCGACCGCGATGGCTTTCGAGGCGGGCTATGTCCGACCCTCCCAGCTCGCCTCGGTCGTCTCGCTCTCGCAGCTGGACACCAAGTGGTCGGCCCTGAGCGCCTACGACCGAGCGAACTTCAAGGAGGACCCGGCGTGCGTGGTCGGCTCGAAGAACGGCAAGTCGCTCCGCTACGCCTGGGCAATCAACCCGATCACCGGCCTCGGCGACTGGCCGGGCTGGCTCGACGCCATCGCCCCCGGCCAGACCGGCAGACCTCCGCTCGAGGCTCCGCACTGGCTCGAGTTCGACCTCGGCGGCGTTCGGACGCTGGACGAGATGCACATCTTCCAGCACCAGCAAGGCGTGGCCGACAACTGGAACGCGGCGCTCAAGGACATCTATATCGAGTACAAGCAGAACATCGGCGACGCGTGGACCCGTTTGGGCAACAAGGCCTGGCGCATCCACAACTGGTACATTTCCGACGGCGCGCACCCGGTCGAGGCGCCCCCGGCGAACCAGATCAACACCCACGCGCCCTTCGAGTTCCCGGCGGCGACGCAGGCGCAGTTCGTGCGGATCGTGGCGGCAGGCCCCATCGGCGACGCCGATCCTACCACAACTGCCCTGCAAGGCAACTGGGGCAGCACGAGCTACTGGGGCTGCGCCGAGATCGCTCTGTACGAGCCCGCGCCGGAGATCTCGGTCGACGTCGACGCGCTCAACTTCGGCTACGTCCCGGCGGGGACGGTCCTGACGAAGAGCTTCGTCATCGCGAACGTCGGCAAGAAGACGCTGCATGTCAACTCGATCGACATCGAAGGCTCGAGCGCGTACGCCCTCTCTGGGAGCGTTTCATTCACCCTCGATCCCGGCGCGAGCCGAACGGTCGAGCTGACCTACACGCCCGCCTCCGAGGGAGAAGACGGCGCGGGGACGCTTGCCACGCGTAGCGCCCGCATCGTCATCACACACGACGCCTCGGGGACGTTTCTCCATATTGCCTTGAACGGCTCCGCCGTCGCTCCCGCAACGCCCAGCAATCCCGACTCCGACATTGGGGCCTACGAAGCGCGCGAATTCATGGGTCGCTGATGGGCTTGTTCCATTGGGTCCCGCTGGATCGCCGCCCTCAGCGGGCGTGAGGAAAAAACGGTCGGACAATGCGGCGCCGGCGTCTCGCCGCGGCGCCCTCGCCGGTGGAAGCCATGATGACAAGCGAGGGCTCCCACGCACACAACAGCCGAGTCCTTATGAACCCCTGGCGCCCCTACACTCATGAAAGGGGTGGCGCAGCCGCCCTCGGCTGCGGGGCGCACCCCATTTTCAGGGCAGGGCGGCTGTTCCACCCCTCTCGCGCCCCCTTTTGGCGGCTTCCTTATCTCAACTCCCGGACTCGCCGCGGCGCTCATGTCTCGGCGAAGCGTTGACAAAGGCGCGGGGCGGGACGTAGGGTGGGGCGGCGTTGTGCGGTTGGCGCCCGCCTGAGGGGGGTCTCCACGCGCTCGGCAAGGGGCTGAGGCGCGCGGGGCGCGTGAGGCGCGGGGGGCGCGTGAGGCGTCGCGACGCCCCGCGGGGTCTTGGTCATTCGGCCCCGGGACGGCTGTCGCCCGTGGACGCGATGGCGACACAGGAAAAACGAGAGCCGGGAGAGAGCGCCAAGCCTGCCGCCCGCGGACGCGATGGCGACACTCTTCCTTCGGTCCATGGCATGGCCGGCGGACCATCCAATCTTCTCGGCGCCCGCGCGCTTCCTGGCGGTCGGGCGCGCCAGGCGACGCGCGTCTTCCTGCAACTGGCGCTCATCGCTCTGGCCGCGCACCATGCGGCGATCACCGTCACGCAGTACCTCGCCAACCAGTTTTACACGCACGACGTCGGCCACTTGGACTACATGTTCTACTACACGTGGCACGGGCGATTCTTCTGGTCGATCGTCTACGAAATCTCGCACTTCGCCAAGCACTTCACCCCGAGCCTGGTTCTTCTGGTTCCCGTCCATGCTCTGTCTCGTCACGTCCTCTGCCTCCCGATCCTGGAGGGCTTGGCCGTAGTCTCGGGCGCGTGGGCCGTGGCGTGGATGTTTGACGGCGTTCTGCGCCGCGGCAGAGGCCGGATGCTGCTGTTTCAAGGACGGGGCGCGGGGGGCGCGCGGCTGTCTCCCCTGGGGCTCGCGGCGGGCTGGCTCTACGTCTGCAATCCCTACACGGGATCCGTCCTCCTGGCAAACCACTTCGAGAGTTTTGCGGTAGGGTTGAGTCTCTGGGCCCTCGCCGCGCTGGCCAACGGGAAGAAGAATCTGTTCTGGCTGCTGCTGGTCTTGGCTCTGGGGGTGAAGGAAGATCTGGCGTTGGGGTGGATCGCGTTCGGCGCGTGGTGGGTTTTCTTCGGATGGGAAAGGCCGAGGCGGGGCCCCGCCGGCAGGCGGGCGGGTCTCGCCTGCGCGTTGCGCGGGGGCGGGGCGGCGACCTCCGTCGCTTCGGCGGCGCTTCCGCCGTTTCCGGCGACCTCCGTCGCTTCGGCCTGGAAGACGCGTCTTCGGCTTGGCGCGGCCATCATGGCCGTCTCGGCCGCCTGGCTGGTTCTGGCCCTCCTGTCCGTTCGCGCCGTGGCGCGCCTCTCCGACGTCTCCTCCCTGGAATACGCGCGGCGCTACGAATGGTTGGGCGGGACGCCGCTCGAGGCGCTTGAGAACGTCGTCTTCCGCTCGCGCCTCCTTTGGACCATCCCCTATCGCGCCGGCGCCCTCTTTCTTTGGACTGTTCTGTTTCTCCCCCTTCTCGCCCCTTCCACGTTGCTGGCGCTGATTCCCGCCGTTTACCTAATGGGGCTCTCGGGACGAGACACGATGTCGGAATTCATGTACTACTACAGCTACCCCGTCCTTCCTTTCCTCTGTCTGGGCGCCGTTCTCGGCCTGTCGCGCGTGGCGCGCTGGAGCGGTCGTGTCGCCCGGAAGCGCAAGGGCGCGCGGGGACGAGGTCCTTACGCCGGCGCGACGATCGTCATCTTCCTGAGCGGCGTTCTCTTGCTCCTCCAGCCCACTCACACCGATGGAAAGCGCCGGCTTCTCGAACGGCCCCGTCCGCGCCATAGCTGGATTCGGCTGGCGCTGCGCGAAGCGATTCCCCCGGACGCCTCCGTCTGCGCCCAGTTCGATCTTCTCTGCCAGATGCCGCATCGCCGGGAAATCTATCCTCTCTCGGAGAAGAACCTCGACCGAGCGGATTACTGGGTTCTCGACCGAAAGGGCTTTCTTGGCGACGTGGACTCCCTCGCCTATCAGCGGATACTCAACCGGGCCGCCGAGCTGGTTCGAGCAGGCAGGGCCCGGATCGTGGTGGATCGATCGGACCTGCTGATCGTGCGTCGCTTGCGCGAGTCGCCGAAAGGGGCCGGGGGCGAAGGCGCGTGAGGCGCGCGGGGCGCGTGAGGCGCGCGGGGCGCGTGAACGAAGTCAGCGACCAGGGGGAGGCGCGCGGGGCGCGTGAGTTGATCCCGTTGCTGTCGTCTAGGGCTTCTTCTCCGGCTCGGGTTGGGGCTTGCCCGGCGGCAGGAGGGGCGGCGCCTTCGGGGGGAAGAAATCGCGGATGGCCTCGGCGGGGATGCTGACGGCCAGTTGGATGCCGGAGCGACCGTCGTCCCCGCCGCCCGCCACCCGTCCCGCCAGGCTCAACGCATTGGATTCGGACCAGGGCCGTGACGCTGCGTCAGCGGAACGCACGTCGGCGTAGAAATGCGCTCCGTCCACAAAAGCGGCCTGCGCCGCAAGAGGCTGGCCGAGGGCGTTTATCTGGAGAATCCGGCCCATGGTTTCCACAAGATCCTGATACCGCGAGGCGAGAACAAGGTCGGAACCGGCAAAACAGGTCGACAGAACGGCATCGCGGGTGGAACGGCCCATGGGTTTGGGTCCCGTCGCGGCGCTCGGCCGGCTACCTGGGCCGGACGCTTTCGCGAAGAACTGGTCAATGGGGAAACCCTCGTATTCGGCCTTCTTCGCGGCGAGTTCGACCTCCCGCGAAGCGACGGGCGTCGCCGTTTGCTGCGACCCGCCGGGACTCTCCTCAAGCAGCTCTTTGACGGTTTGCAGAGTAGTGTCTTGGTTTCCCGGCGTGAGCACGGCGACAAAAGAATCGATCTTGCCTTTTTTCGTGCCGCGAAGACACACGGCGGCGCGGTCGAGGAAGAAGAGACGCCGTTCAACGCGCTGGAGCATCTGGTCGGCCTGGGCGGGGGCGAGCGCCGCTTCGGCGGCCGCGCGCTTCGCCAGGTCGACGGCGAGCGCTCTCAGCGTCGAAGGCTCGAGCGACAAGCAGGCGCGGATCGTCCCGTCCGGGGGGAGACAGCGGGAGAAATAGTTGGCGGGTCCGGGGGATTGTTTGCAGAACTGCTCGAGGGGCGTGCCGCTCTTAGCGTCGAGATTCACGACCGCGCGCAACGGGAACTCGTTGATGTCCAGTCTAAGGTGCACGGCCTTAACGTCCTTGAACGCCTGACAGGCCATGCGAAACGGAAAAGACGGGCACGGAGGCGCCTGCTCCGTTCGAGACGTAATCTCGCTTTCGGCGATCCCTCCCAGGCGCGCGAGGGCGCCGACGGCGTCGGAGAACCTCGCCCCCCGTTCCTGCCGAGGCGGTTCGCCTGTTGCGCCTCCCCACATGGACTCGCGGAAATAGGCGACCACATCGCAACGCTGCTCGGCGTTCTGGATGGCTTTGAGGTCCGGCAACCAGTCGTTCACGCGCTGGATCACGCCCGGGGACCCGACGAAACTGAGCCCGCCGACGGTGGCGGAGTCCATCTGAGCCGCCGCCGCGCAACGGCTCAGGAGCTCCTCGTCGCGGATGGCCGGAAGAACGGTCAGCAGGGACATCTTCATGTCGGGGCGTGTCGCGGACCCGGACCCGTCTTGGATCCACACGCGCGTCAAGGCTTGATCTCGCTCGACCATCCCCAAGTTGGGGTCTCCCGACGGGGATCCCAGGAGGGCCATGATCTGGAAACGGCTCCTGGAGACCCCCGCCCAGGCCAAGGCGCGGGAGATGTTCTCGCTCAGCCCGCGGGGATCGTGGAGCCGGACGTAGCCGGCGATCTCGGTTGAGCCGGGAATCACGGGTGTCTCAGCCGGGGCGGGTCTCTCAAGTACTAGGATGGGGAGAAGAAGTGCGCCCCAAACCCGGAGAACGAAGGGATGGTTGTGAAGGGAGAACATGATGACGCGCGATCCTCCTCGATGGCCGGCTTCCCGGCGGGCGCCGGATGCTTCAGTTGATCTGTCGCAGCGTCACGCGCAGCTGGATCTGCCGGAGAATGCCGGCGATCTCCAACGCCCGCTCCCTGTGGGCAATGGCCACGGTGACCCTGCCGTGCTCTTCGGCGGTCTGCATCAACTCATGGGCGCGCGGGAAGGAGCAGTTGAGCGCTTTGACGATCTGCAATACGACCTCCATTTGGGTGTGAACGTCGTCATTGTAGAGGACGACGGCGTATTCTCGCCACGGTTGCATCTGGCTCAGGTCGAACTCCATCTCTTGGCGAGCGGGCGCCTCGGTCTGCGAGGGGCTGGAGGGGCCCTGCGTCATGTGTGGCGACGAGCAACGCTCGAGGGACAGGCTGATGCTGAGATCCCACCCGGCTCCTTGGCGCCCCATCGAGACGACGACGCCGGTCTTCCGCACGCCCCGAGAATTCGCCATGGGGAGTTCTCTCATTCTGACTGCCCTGCACGCCATATCAACCGGCCACCCGTCCTCGAGCCTTGAGAATGGACGAATCCACGGCATTACCGTACCACGACGGCGATCCTGCGCTCAAGAGATTCCGTACGTCATGTAGAGGTCTATGATTGCTTCGCTTAGGCGGCATTCTCCAGCGCTCTGCCCCCAGGGCGGCCAGAAGATCTTGTCTTCTCTTTCCCGAGTCGGATAGACTTCGGCAGTCGTGACGGCGTCAACGTGCTGCGCGAAGCCTTGCTGTCGGCGACCTTTGTGGTGCGTTTCTTCCGCGAATCGGCATGCGGCCAGAGTCCGCGTCCTGTAGCTTGGCCAGACCGGGGCGGCGGCGATGATCCAGGAAAAGGAGAAGGGCGATGTTTTCCTCTCGAACGTTGGGAAGAACCGGGGCCGTGATTCTTCTTCTCTGTCTCACCTGTCCGTGCCCGGCACAGCCGGCCGAGAAAGCGGCGTTCACGGTCCGACCGGACCGGAATTACTACACCACCGAAGAGCGCGGGCGTCTCGTCGTTTCGGTGAGTGAGGCGCTTGCGAAGACGAACCTGAACGCCGAGGTCCTGAAAAGCGGGAGACGACTGGGGGGACCCGTGGCGATGAAACCCGGAATCGTGAACCTCGTGGAAATCCCGCTGAAGGATTTCCCGGTGGGGGAGAACCGGGTTCTGTGCCTTCTGCGCGCCGACGGCGAAGTCACGGCCCGAGAAGAAGCGACGATCGTCAAACTGCCGCCGAAAGACAATGAAGTGAAGATCGACAACGTTAGCGGCGGCCTCATAGTCGACGGCCTTCCCTTTTTCCCGTTCGGTTTCTACTGCTACTCGCCCGTGCAGCCGACGCTGGCCGACGAGGAGATCGTCAAAGGATTCAACGTGATGTCGCCGTACCAGAGCAACAATCCCAAGACGATTGCGGAGCGACGGGCGTACATGGACCGTTGCGCCGAGCTCGGGATGAAGGCGCATTTCCAACTCCTCGACGTCGCCGGCGGGGGAGGCGTCATGGCGTCTGATCCCCGGAAGGCTCGCGATAAGCGCGAACAGCTGGGGAAGGAGATTCGGGCGTTCCGCGACCATCCCGCGCTTCTCGCCTGGTATATCAGCGACGAGCCGACCGGTCACGGCGCCAAACCGGAGGAGCTCAAGGCCGTTTATGACGCAGTCAAGGAGCTCGATCCCTATCACCCGATCACCATTGTTTTCAACGATCCGGGGGCCGCGCGCGACTACGCGGAGGCCATGGATCTCGTCATGGCCGACCCCTACCCCATTCCCCACGGCTCGCCGGCGGGGGTGGGGGAGGTTGCGGCGGGGCTCGCCAAGGAGTTTGGCCGCGAGAAGCCGGTCTGGATCGTGCCGCAAGCCTTTGGCGGCAATGAGATCTGGACGCGCGAGCCGACGGCGGCGGAAGAGCGCCTGATGACCTATCTGGCGGCGATCCACGGCGCCACGGGCATCCAGTACTTCATCCGCCACGGCATGAACGGTTTCCCCAAGTCGCAGATCGCGTGGGCGGAGTGCGCGAGCGTGGCCTTGGAGATCGCCGAGCTGACTCCCGCGCTCCTCTCGCACGAGTCTCCCCCCAAAATGGAAGTCTCGCCGGAGACGGTGCAGGCCCAAGCGTGGCTCGACCGCGGGCTTGTAACTATCTTGGCCGCCAATACGTCGAAAGAGCCCACGTCTTTCCGTCTGAGTCTCAAAGACGTCGATGTGACCGGGAAGGCTCACGCCGTTTTCGAGGACCGATTCGTAGACGTCGCCGACGGGGTCGGTAGCGCCGACGGGGTCGGCGGCGCCGACGGCGTCATCGAGGACATGATCGACGCGTACGGCACGCGGGCCTACCAGATCGCCGTCGGCCCGATGCCGGCAGACTCGATCGAGGTCCGACCGGGCAACCTGACCCTCGACCCGAGTTTCGAGAGCAACCCAAGCCCCGGAACGCCCTCGGCGTGCTACGCGAACGTAGGGCAAGGCGCGGGCTCGGGACGCGGCGCGACGTACTTCATCGACTCGCGCGTGGCGCGCCACGGTCGTCACTCCCTGCGCATGCATCTGCCCACCGGGAGAGAGGCGGTTGGCATCAGCCCCTACGCGCCAACCATCCGCGAGGGCCAGGGCTACACGTGGTCGGTGTGGGCGAGAGCGAGACCTCCGCTCTCCCTTCCCGAGACACGCGGCTTCCTCAGCCGGTTTTTCCCTGGGAAAAGAGCGCGAAGGCCCGGTCCTGTTACTCTCGAGGTGAGAGCCACGGGCTTCCAGGGAGAGCCGAACGACACAACCACGGAGAACGAGACGAGCGTCTTGGTGAAACGATTCCCTCTGACCGAGCAATGGCAGCAGTGCCTGGTTCCCGGAACGGCGACCGTCGGGGGACGCGGTTGGGCTAGCTTCTCGGTCGTCACGCCGGGCACGGCGTGGCTGGACCTTCTGGAGATGCATGCCGACCCGATGGTCCGCATCGAGAAAGGCGCGGCCGGCGGCGCCATGAAGGTCCACATCACGACGGGGATACCGGACGGCGAAATCCGCTTCACGACCGATGGGACGGAGCCGAGCTTGGGGTCCGGGCGCTACGAAGGTCCCTTTTCGCCAACCGGCACGGGCGAGGTTAGGGCAACGATCTTCAAGGACGGCGGGAGAAGGTCCTCAAGCCGGATCTCGCTTTTCTTGCACGACGCCAACAACTGTCGCGTCGAACTGGCGCGCCCCTATGCGGAGAGGTACGACGGCGGCGGGAAGGACGGACTCACGAACGGCGTCCGGGGGACGCAGGACTTCAAGGACGGCGCCTGGCAAGGCTTCGAAGATGCGGACCTCATCGCCACGATCGACCTGGAGCGGGAGATCATCGTGCGCGACGTGCGCGCCGGGTTCTACCAGAACATCGGCCCGTGGATCTTCATGCCTACGCGCGTGGATTTCCTCGTGTCGCACGACGGCGAGACTTTCCGCGCCGTCGCCGCGGTTGAGAACACCGTGCCCAACGACCAGGGGGGCGCCATCGTCAAGGACTTTGCCGCGAAGGTGGATGCCGACGGGGTCGGTGAGGCCGACGGGGTCGGTGGCCCCGTTCCGGCCCGCTACGTTCGCGTCCACGCCCACAGTGTGCGCGTCTGCCCGCAAGGCCATCCCTACGCGGGGCAGAAGGCTTGGGTTTTTTGCGACGAAATCCTGGTGAACGCCGACGGGGTCGATAGCGCGCGGAGATAGCTCCCGGGAAGGTGTCCCCCGCGTTGGCCGCGACGCGCTCATCTGCGGGCCGGGTTGGGCAACGGGCCGCCTCCTTTGAAACTCAGGCGAGCGGCCGGGGTGGCGCCTGGGCCGCCCCCGGGGCGCGGTCGCCGCCGTGGCCTTCGGCAGGCGTGCCCCCCCGAGACGAGGGGTTCATCTTTCCTCAGGGGAGTCCCGCTCTACCGGGGGACGGAAGGGCAGGAGAACCTTGAACGTGGCGCCCGCGCCGGGGCGAGACTCCAGCAACAGTCGGCCGCCGTGTTCCTCAACGGTCTTTCGGGCAATGGCCAGCCCCAGCCCCGTTCCGTGGGAACCTTTCGTGCTGAAAAACGGTTCGAAGACGCGTTCCTGGAGATCCTCGGGAATGCCCGGGCCGTTGTCCGATATTCGCACGCAGATGGTCTCGGCGTCCGGGGAGAAAATCGAGGACAGCATAACTTGGGCGCCCGGTTTTTTCTCACACACCTCGATGGCGTTGGTCACGATGTTGAGAACGGCGTCGTACAAGGCGCTGGGATCGAATCGCGAATCGGGCAGGTCGGCGTCCTCTTGAAGGAGGAGTTGCGTCTCGGCCTCTTCGGCGCGGCGCCGTTGGCTCTCGTAGACATCGCGGAGCAGCGAGTTGACGTTGCCGTCGCACCACTCCGGGTCGCGTCTCTTCGAGTAGGTAAGCATGTCTTTGACGAGGGACGCGATCTTCTCGTTCGAGCGCATGAGAATGGGCCAGAGCTTTCTGACCACGTTCATGTCGCCGGACTCCAGCCCCTGTTCGATCAGATGCGCCGAGCCCTGGGCCCCGAAGAGAACGTTCTTGACGTAGTGGGAGATCCCTGCCACGGCGACACCCATGGCCGCGAGCCGTTCCGCCTCAAGTTTCTGTCGCATGAGGATGGCGTTTTCGATGGCGATAGCGGCGCTGGCAGCGATGATGTTGAGCAGGACGAGGTCTTCTTGCTGGTACGTGATCCAACGGGACCGGGTGTCGATGTAGAGAACGCCCAGCACTTTCTCCTTGCAGACGAGGGGGGCGCAGATCGCCGACAAGATGGACTGAGCCAGGACGCTGTCCGCCTCACTGAAGCGCTGGTCCTGCGCCGTGTCGGAAACGAGGACGGACATGCGGTCCTCGACGGCATGGTCGATGATCGTTTGACTGACTCTTAGATCTTCTCCCGCGGGCCGTGTGAACCTGGGCCGCAATCCTCCGCCCGCTTCGTCGAACAGCAGGATGGCGCCCTGATCGGGCTGGAGGATTTCAAAAAGCCTGTCCATCAAGGTTTCGAGCAGATCGTCCAGGTCGAGGAGGGACTGCGTGGCTTCGGCGACTCGCGAGAGCATTTCCGCATGCTTTGGGGGGAGCCCCCTGGCGAAAACGCCACTGTCGCTGGCGTCCTTCAGAACCGGAACTCTTGAGGCGATCTTCTCCGCCACCATGTCTGCGCGTTTGGCGAGTCCCGCAGGCGATTCTGACACACCGCCCCCCTCGGCGACCTCGCCGGCGGGGCCGGGGCTGTCAGTGGAAACGTCATTTTTGGAGCGGCTCGCGACGCCAGCCCCTTCCCTTTCCGGCGCCGGCGCGTCGAGGCGCCCTGCACCGGGCTCCTTCAGGTGGAAAAGGAGCTCCGTTCCCCCCAAGCGCACGAGGTCATTGTCGTTGAGAGGCGACTCCTCGGCGCCCCGCGCGTCATTGACGAAAGTGCCGTGCGTGCTGCCGAGATCGCAGACGTAGTACTGGTCTTCGCGACGAATCACCTTGGCGTGAAAGCGCGACACGGTGTTGTCGCTCAAAACGACGTCATTCCCCGCGTTGCGGCCCAGCGTCGTAACGTCGCCCGCCAGCAGGAAGACGGAATCCGCCTGCTCACCGGTCCTGACGACGAAGTGCGGCATTTCCCCTCTCCTCAGGCTATCTTCAGATCGGGACGCCTTTCCCCGGGACTTGTTCAAGACACGCAGGTTAGGCCGGGTCTCACGTTTCCTGTGTGCCCGAACGTACAGTCTTTCTTAGCAGATCGGCGATTGTCTTGTCAACGCCCGAAGCGTCTTCTCTGACGTCTTCTCCGGCGGCCCCGCGCGATTCCCGCGTTCTTGACAGGGGAAAGCGGCCCACGCAAGATGTCGTGGCGGCCCTTTCTGCCCCCGGGATAGGCTGGGCGCGTTCTCTCTTCCAGGCTTGCGTCACGGACCTTCCCGGCCGACTTCTTCTTCCCAGGATCGCACAGGCATGCCGGCTCGGAACAGTACCCATGCGAAAAGCGAAGCTCTCGAGCGATGCCTCGATGACCTCGAATCTCGCATCGACCCCTTGGAAGAGGAACGCGTTCTCCACGAGTGGACCGACTTCAGCCACGGCCGCTTCGAGGGCGATGTCTTCACGCCCCGCCGCGCGGCCCCTTCCCCGCCGAGGACGGACTGGCCGGCCGTTTCAGTGAATGAGGCTCTCGGGGGCTTCGACGCCATGGCCCTCCAGCAGTACGCCTCGTGTTCGGCGACCCTCGCCGGCGCCGACGGCGCCGTGCTGAACGTTCGCGCCAACTACGGGACCGCCATTCTCCCTTCCCTCTTCGGCGCGGAGATCTTCCTGATGTCCGATGAGTCAAACACCCTGCCCACCACCCTCCCCTTCAAAGGGACTGATGCGATCCGTCGGATCGTCGACGGGGGGATTCCCGACCTGTGGGCGGGTTATGGCGGTCGCGTCCTCGAGATGGGCGAACGCTTCGCCGCCATCGGCCGCGAGCGCCCGCTCATCGGCCGGCGCGTCCGCGTCTACCATCCCGACGTCCAAGGGCCCATGGACGTCTGCGAACTCCTCTGGGGGAGCGATCTTTTTTACGCCCTGATTGAGACCCCGGACCTGGTGGAGGCGCTTCTTGAAGTCGTTACGGAAACTTACGCCGCTTTCCTGCGGGAGTGGGAGCGGATCGTCCCCTTTCGCGCCGGGGGCAACGCTCATTGGGGGCTTTTCCACCGAGGCAACATCATGCTGCGCGACGATTCCGCCATGAACCTCTCTCCCGCAATGTTCGAGGCGTTCGTCCGTCCCTACGATCAGCGGCTCCTGGACGAATTCGGCGGGGGCGGCATTCATTTTTGCGGCCGCGGGGACCATTACATCGAGCGCATGTCGGCCATGTCCGGCCTGTACGCCATCGCCATGTCGCAGCCCGATTGCAACGATATGGAGACGATTTTCGCGAACACCGTGGACAAGGGCATCTGCCTCCTCGGACTGGACCGCAAAGCGGCGAACGAAGCCCTCGCGCGCGGACGCAGCCTCCGGGGACGCGTCCACTGCTTCTAGGGATCTCCCAGCCAGAGCGCCCTCTCGCCAGGAAAACGGCGCCGGAGCGTTGACGGGGGAATAACCCGGCGGATTTTCTCTCCTCCCTGGATTCCCCCCCTCCCGGCGCGGTTCCGCGCCAGGATTTGGCCTCTGGATGGCTTTCGATCCCCGGCGCAGGTTAACACTTGATCCCGCGGTGGATTGGTGTAGGATCAGGGCCGGACGGACTCAAGGCGCCCGGGAGAAAGCGCGGGCGCGGGTGAATCCTGCGGCCCGCTGGGGGGATCCATGCTCCCGGTCGGCGCCCAGGGCGGGAGATCCGTCCAGGAGAAAATCCCAGGAGCGAGGAAGGAGAGCGTCATGTTGAGACACAGAACATGGGCGTGGGTCTGCGCGGCGCTGGCCGCCGTTCTGCTGGCTTGCGGGCAGAAGGCCGAGGAGAAAGCGTCGGAGAAGGCGGCGGAGAAAATCGTCGAAATGCAGATGGCGAAAGAGGGGCAGAAGGTCGACGTCGATCTGTCCAAAGGGAGTGTGAAGATCGAGAGCAAAGAGGGCGACGTGACCGTCTCCGCAGGCGAAGGCGTCAAAGTGCCGGACGGTTTTCCCAAGGACGTGTTCGTTCACGAGGGGACCGTCAAGACGGCGACCACCGAAGGCGGGAACTTCATGTTGGCCATCGAAACAGAGGACGGCGCAACGAAAGTGGCCGAAACGTACAAGGAGAAGCTCAAGTCCGAGGGATGGCAAGAGACGAGGACGGTTGCCATGGAGGGCGGCTCTTTCCTGGAGTACGAGAAGGACGGTCGCAGCCTCACCGTCCACCTCATGGAGGACGACGGGAAAACCCTGATCACGGTGGCCGTTCAGAAGGCTGAATGATCGCAAGGAGCAAGCAGAGAAGGGTTTGCCGTTGGGGGCAATGCCGGCGCGACGTTTCCGAGCGGCGGCGCGCCCGTCTGTGAAGCGCACTCCTCAGCGCCGTCCTTCCGACCGCTTCCGCCAACTTCCGGAGTCGCGCGGCTGACCGGTCCGCGTGGACGGGGCCGCGTCGCCCTGTCCCGGAGGGGGTGAAGGAATGCCCTGATGCCAATGAACCTGACTTACAAGATCCTCCGGTCCCATCTCGTGGAGGGAGATCTGAACCCCGGCGAGGAGATTGCCATCCGCACCGACCAGACCTTGACGCAGGACGCCACGGGCACAATGGCCTTTCTCCAGTTCGAGGCGCTCGGCATCGAGAGGGTCCGCACGAAACTCTCGGCGTCCTACGTGGACCACAACACCCTCCAGTGCGGGTTTGAGAACGCCGACGACCATCGCTATCTCCAGTCGGCGGCCTCGAGGTACGGCGTTCTTTTCTCCCGACCCGGCAACGGGATCTGTCACCAGGTCCATCTCGAACGTTTCGGCGCGCCCGGCATGACGCTTCTCGGGAGCGACAGCCACACGCCCACCTGTGGGGGGCTCGGCATGCTGGCCATCGGCGCGGGGGGACTCGACGTGGCCGTCGCCATGGGCGGCGGCCCTTTTTACCTCTCCGCTCCGCGCGTCGTCGGGGTGTGGCTCGAAGGGGGGCTTGGGCCGTGGGTTTCGGCGAAGGACGTCATCCTCGAAGTCCTGCGGCGCCTGCGAGTGCAGGGCGGCGTCGGTCGCGTCATCGAGTACCACGGACCGGGCGTCGCCTCGCTGAGCGTTCCCGAACGGGCGACGATCGCGAACATGGGGGCGGAGTTGGGCGCCACAACGAGCATCTTCCCGAGCGACGACCGCACGCTCGAGTACATGCGCATGCAGCGTCGCGGCACGAAGCACCGTTTCCTTGAGGCCGACGACGGCGCCGCGTATGACGAGGAGCTGGAGATCGACCTCTCGAGCATCGAGCCGCTGGTCGCCTGTCCTCACAGCCCCGATAACGTGGTCGAAGTGCGCAAGCTGAAGAAGGTGGAGGTCAGCCAGGTCGCCATCGGGTCGTGCACGAACTCCTCTTTGCGCGACCTGCTGGTCGTCAGCGCCATGCTCGACGGCAAGCACGTGCATCCGGGCGTAGACGTCTGTCTCTCTCCCGGATCGCGACAGGTTCTGCAGAACCTCATCGAGCTGGGAGGCCTGAGCCCCATCATCGCCGCGGGCGTGCGACTCCTCGAATCCAGCTGTGGTCCCTGCATCGGCATGGGGCAGTCTCCGCCGAGCGGCTCGGCGTCGCTCCGCACGTTCAACCGCAACTTCCTAGGCCGTTCCGGCACGAAGGACGCGCAAGTCTACCTCTGCAGTCCGGAGGTCGCGGCCGCGTCGGCCCTGACCGGCGTCATTACCGATCCTCGCACGTTCGGCAAACCGCCTCGCGTCCGGATTCCGGACAGCCTCATCGTCGACGATCGCATGATCCTCCAGCCCTCGCGCAAACCGGAGGAAGTGGAGGCCGCCGGCCCCGCCGGCATCACCGGCCCCGCCGGCATCACCGGCCCCGCCGGCATCGTCCGCGGGCCGAACATCAAGCCTCTCCCGCTCAAGAAACCCTTGCCCCCTTCACTGAAAGGCGAAGTGCTCCTCAAGGTCGGCGACAACGTCACAACCGACCACATCATGCCGGCCGGCGCGAGGATTCTCCCTCTCCGCTCCAACATCCCAGCCATCAGCGAGTACGTCTTTTCGGCGATCGATCCCGAGTTCGCCCAGCGTGCGCGAAAGAAGAAGGGAGGCTTCGTCGTGGGGGGCGAGAACTACGGCCAGGGCTCCTCGCGCGAGCACGCGGCGCTGGCGCCGATGAGCCTCGGGCTCCAGGCCGTTCTCGCCAAGTCGTTTGCGCGCATCCATCTGGCAAACCTCATCAACTTCGGCATCGCGCCGATGACTTTCGTGGACCCGAAGGACTATGACGCCGTCAAACAGGGCGACGATCTGGAGATCCCGCGCCTCAAGAGGGCACTGAGCCGAGGCGCCGACACGATCGAGGTCCGCAACGTTACGCGCGGACAGACCATTCCCATGGCTCTGTCGCTGAGCGGGCGTCAGCGCGAGATCCTCATTGCCGGCGGCTTGCTGAACCTGACGCGCAAAGGCATGGGCCGACAGGATCGGTGAGGCCGACAGGGTCGGTGAGGCTGACAGGGTCGGTGAGGCCGACAGGGTCGGTGGGGCTGACAGGGTCGGTGAGGCTGACAGGGTCGGTGAGGCCGACAGGGTCGGTGAGGCCGACAGGGTCGGTGGCAAGGGAGATAGGCGCGTTCTTCGCGGCGTCGGTTCATCTCTTGCGGGCGGAAGGGTTCGAGCCTACGGCCGTCGTTCTTCTCGCGGCGACGGGAATGCCGCCATGTTCAAGGCAAGGCAAAGGATCGGGGAAGTGCCGGATCGACAAGCGCCTGGCCCAGGGAGGCTTCGCCACCGTGTACCGAGCCTACGCGACACGGTGGGAGGGGTGCGAGTGGCGCTCAAGCTTCCCCACGAGCGCCTTCTCGGTCCCTCGGCCGCCGCCCCCTGCCCCCCAGTCCCTAACCCCTCACCTCCTGCTCATATCCCTTTAACACCGCGATCTCTCTCGGCAGATGCATCTCACACGGCTCCCAATCGATCCACTCCCCGCTGAGGTAGCCCGCGTAATCGATCGTCATGAGAAGCGCGATGGCGCGGCGATGGTCGATGTCGCCTTCTCCCATGGGGACCATCTTGTTCTCTTTCTTGTCGCCGTCGTGAACGTGGAGGTGTCGGATCCACGGTCTCAGGGTCTCGAAGCTCTCCTCCACGGTCGCCTTCCCCGCGCGCACGGGGTGCATGATGTCCCAGTTGACCCCCACGGCGGGATGATTCACCCGCTCGAGGACGGCGGCGACGTGGGCGGGGTCGCACCAGTCGTCGTGGGTCTCTAGGCAGAGCGTGACGCGCCGTTCCGCCGCGTGGTCGGCGACGGCGCTCAGGGACTTGACGAGCAGATCGATGGCGTCCTCGCGGCTGGTCCCCTTCGGAATCCCGCCTCCGAAGATCCGGACGGCCGGCGCGCCGACGTCGCCAGCGAGATCGATGCGCTGACGCGTGTCCTGAAGCATTTCCTTCGTCTGAGAGGGATCGGCGTACTTCAGAGATGTGGCGAGACAGGCCAGAGCGATTCCCGATTCGGCGGCCTGCCGTTTGATCCGCGAGCGCTCCCGCGCCGTCGCGGCGACTTCAAGGCCGTGGGCGTGGCCGGCGTCCAGCCGGGGCTCGATGCCGTCATAGCCGTAGCGCTGAGCGGCTTCGAGCGTTTCGGCCAGAGTCAGGTTCGGGGTCGAGAAAGTCATGAAGGAGTATCTCATGGCGCTTCGTCCTGTCTGAGCGGGGGGTCTCGGCGATTCACGGAACCACCACGCGGTTCTCCTTGTCGGCCAACCGGATCGCGTCCAGAACGCGCGTGAGTTCCAGGGCGTGCTCGGGGCGAACGGGAAACTCCTTCTCGCCGCGGATCGCCTTGGCGACCTCGGCATAGATCGCGTTCTCGTCGCCGTAGACCGCCCCTTCCGCCGTCTCGCGGAGCGTCTCGCTGTCCGAGGATTGCATCGTCGCAAAGTCCGTCGGGTCCGCTGGGCGGGGAGGGGTTTTCTTGTGAATCGTGATCTCACGGCCTCGAACGACGATGGCGCCGCGGTCGCCTTGGATGAACCAGCTCGGAAGCTCTTCGACCGCAACGGTGTGCTCCGCTTGCGCGACGGCGCCGTTGGCTAGGTTCATGACCGCGAGGAAAACGTCCTCCGTGTCGCCGGGGTTGATGGTCTGTTTCATTCGCGCGTAAACGCTTTCGACCCTCGCGCCCATCAGCACGATCGGCGAATCGACAATGTGCGGTCCCCAGTTCAACAGATAACCGCCCCCGTAGCGGCGCTCGGTCTGCCAATCGTTGCGCGTTGCGAAGCTGCAGACGGTGTGGCGGACGAGAAACACATCGCCGATCGCGTTCTCGCTCATCAACTCCTTCAAACGACCAAGAACGCATCCCCACCGCGCGGGGAGCCATGGCAGGAGCATCTTCCCGGAGGCTTCGGCGGCGGAGATCATGCGGCGCGCTTCGTCCGCGTTGACGGCCCAGGGTTTCGTGACCAACACGTTCACACCCGCATCCAGGCAATCGCAAGTCATCTGGCAGTGCTGGTCGCTGCGGGTCACGACGCTGACGAGGTCCAGATCTTCTTTGGCAAGCATCTCGCGGCAGTCGTCGTAAATGGGGCAGCCAAAGCGCTCGGAAGCCTGCTTCTGTCTCTCGGGATCGATATCGCAGACGGCCGTCATTGCGAAGTCCTGACTGTTATGTTCGATGGCGCCGGCGTGCATCGTGCTGCCGCTTCGGCCGTAGCCGAGAATTGCCGCGCGGATCTTCGGCATGAGTTCTCCTCCCGGGTCTTTCGTGGATGGACGTTAGATTCCTCCGCCTTTTTCGCGGATCAGCTGGTCGTAGATTCCCGAGAACGCCTCGGCGCGCTCGGACTCGCTGAAATGCCGCTCGGCTCGCAAGCGGCCGGCGCGGCCCATCTCAGCGCACCGGGGTCGATCGCAAAGCAGGGCGATGAGTTTCTTTGTCAGGTCATCCACGTCGCGGCGCCGAACCAAGAGACCCGTTCGTCCGTCCTCGACGATCTCGGGCGTCGCGCCGATCCGGGCGGCGACGACGGCCTTTCCGCAAGCCATCGCCTCGAGGATCGAGCGGCACGTGCCTTCGCTGCCAAGGCCAAGGAAGAGCGCCGCGTCCATGGCTGCGTACGCTTGAGGGAGCCCGTCGTCTTTGCGATAGCCCGCATAATGAACCTGGCCGCGATAGACGGGGCGCTTGATCTCCTGTTTGAACCATTTTTTCTGCTCGCCGCGACCGACCATGACGAAGTGTGCGTCGGGCGCTTGCTCAAGGACGGCCGGAATCGACCGCATCATCCATCGCACGCCGCGTCCCGCACGCATGCGGGCGACTAGCCCGGCCACGGGCGCGTCAAGCGGGATCGAAAACTCCTCGCGGAGGGCCGAGCCGTCCCAGTCGGGACGGAAGCGCTCGAGATCCACGCCTCCCGCCACGTGTTCGATGCTTGCCGAGGCCAGGCCGAGCGCCTTCTCCGCGCGGCGCGCCGCGTCCTGCGAGACGCACACGAGCCGATCGGTGCTCTTCAGGCATAAGCGGCGGTGAAACCAGTCGTTGCGGGGAGCGCCGCTCAGATGCAGGGTGCGCACGAGAAAAGGGCGTCCCTTCCGTTCCGCGCGGACTTTCCTCAGGGACCACGCCGAAAGCCAATGATCGTGGAACAAGTGGCAGTGCACGATGTCGACGTCGTTCTCAGAGCAGAACCGAGGAATGAAACGCAGGTCGCTCGCCAGATGCAGAGGGTTCAAGCGGCGATTGAGGTGAATCCCGTCGAGCACTTCCAATCCCTGCGCCCGAGCTTTTCTCTCGAACGAACGTCCCGGCGTGCACCCGATCCAGACGCGGTGGCCCATCTTCCGCTGCTGCGCCGCCAGACTGACGACGGGCTCCGCGACGCCCGTCCAGCGTTCGCTGCTGGCGAGATGCAGAATGCGGAGGGGATTGGCCGGACGTGTCATCTCGCGTATGGAACAAAGGAAGGCGACCGAGAATGGCGCGGGAATCTGAAGAGATGATGCTTGCGGGCTTAGTCAGCCTTCGGATTCAGACCGTCTGCCGGTCGCTGCGTCGACTCGGCCATCGTCTGCAGGTTCCTGAGCACGGCGTCTTGGAGAGTGTGGGACGCCATGAACTCTTCGTAGCCAGAAGCGACGTTCTCCTCAATCCGCCGGACACACTCCTGGATATGGCGCAGATACACCCTATCGTCTTTCATAGTCGAACGGCCTCTCTCAGCACGTGATCGCGAACATGGCGATTCAGTCCCTTCTCCGTTACGACCTCCACCGATCTCCCCAGCAGCTCCTGCAAATCCGCGATCAGGCCTCCCGGAAACCACGGACTTGTCGTCGAGCCGACATCCACAAGAAGGTCCAGGTCGCTGTCAGGGCCTGCTTCACCTCGCGCCGTCGATCCGAAAACGCGGACGTTATGCGCGCCGTGCTTTGCCGCGATGCGCTGTACCTCCGCTCGCTTGTCGCCAAGAATCTCGTCCAAAGTCATGATTCCCTCCGTTCCCGGCATTCATCAAAAGTCAATCGCCGGCACTGATGATGCAAAGACAACAAGTCGTTCGGGAACCGGCTGCTCACTTGTCTTCGGATCTGCAAGATGACGGGCTTTCCAACCATCACTTTGGGATCGACCGCGATCCTCTCAAGCAACTCCTGCTCTTTCATCGTCCCTGCCTTCCTGTCCTGCCATCGCGCCCGCGACCGGATTCCCGTCGACGGCATGGCTCGGGAAAAGCGGCGCGGGCGCCGCGCGAACCGGAATGGCCCGGCCGATCCCGTGCGACTCAGTGTCTGGAATCCTCCCCTGTTTGTCAACCGCAAGAGGCGATCGAGATGAACCCGACGGGCGGTCTAGGCGTCTTTCCGTTCGAAGCGGCGGATTCCGAATCCCGCGATGCCCATTGTAGAGGCGCGGCCCGTGCCGATGATTACTGCGTCCGCCGTTGTGCGCACCGCCGTCTCCCGTTGCCCGGATCTATCCCCAACGAGCGTCGGGCGGTTCCGTCACGATGTCCATCCGGTCCACTCCGTGCTTCTCGAATTCCTCGGCGTACTTCTCCTCACAACGCATGATCCTCTCGAGTCGCTCGAACCCGTCCATAGCGAGGTACGCGTCTTCGCCGATCTCGCGGATAAGGTCCCGCCGCGCCAAGCGATCGATCGCGTCTTCCCAGAAGGAGTCGTCCAGATGCTCCCTGACGAAATCCATCCACGGGCTTGTTTCCTCAAACTGTTTCGTTGGCGAGTATCCCTCGCGTCCGCCGACATGTTCAACGAGACGCTCGCATCCGAAATCGCTGGCCATCCTCAGGATCTTTTTCCGGAGATCGCGGTGCTTCTTTCTGTCCGCGGGCAAGTCCGTCCGGTGCGCGTGCAGGATCCAGTCGGCGATCTCGAAGATCTCCAGCAAGGTTACGTACTCCTGTTTCGTGATGTCGAGTTTCATCTCTCCGCCTTTCATATTCTCATGGCGCCGGCAGCCGTTCCGTGGAGATTCGAGTAGGGGCATGACCGACGAGCGCGAGGAACCATCCACGGAGCGCTTGACTATCGAAGCTTCCACATTTTCTCAGGGCGCTCGCCTTGCCAATCCAGCGTCGAGCAACCGATCCACTCCACGCCCGACCTCCAGCCGTCCCTGGCATTGTAAAAGAGCCACAACTTCCCTTCGCGCCAACGAAGGTCTAGTTGGTAAACCAACGCCTCTTTCCAGCCGTTGCCGGGAGATATGATGGGGTTGTACGGCGCGTCCTCCCATTCGAGGCCGTTCTCCGAGAGGAGCAAGTCAATCGCTGAGCGACTGTGCCCCTCGGCGTCCCTATACAAACCATTCGCAAGGCCAAGGAAGAGTCGCCCATATCGGAACACCTTGATGGCGCCCGCGCCGAAGCTCCGATAGGGAACGTCTTTTTCCGGTCCCAGGATCGGCTCGGGACGCTTCTCGAATGGTCCGGCCGGGGACGGCGACTCCGCGCAGCCAATGTGCTTCGGTTCTTCGTAGCCGCAATCCCCAAGCCAAATCGTTCCGCCGCTGTAATACATCCGATAGCCGCCGTCCGCGAGTTGCACGACGCACGGATTGCGCACCTGCACCCGCTCCCCTTCCAACTCCCATTTCAGTTCGGGCTCGAGAACCGTTTCGGGCTCCGACCAGTCGGTCAGATCGTCCGACTTCCGCATGCTGATAATGCACCGTTCGCGGGCGACGTGCGTGTAGTAGACGTACCACCGATTCCCGTCCGTTGTCACGCACATCGGCCCGGACGACCAGTTGTAGTCACAAGCCAAGTCCCAATGAATGCCGTTCCTCGAATCAAAGCGAAAGAAGTGACCCTCTCCGATGAGGAACATGTGCCAAGCATCGTCGTACTCGCCGGGAAGAATCACCTGGGGATCCCCGATCACGTTGCCGGGATTGGTTCCGCTCACCGGCGCGATCAACGGATTCTCCGCCACCTCCTGCCAGCGCTCCGGCTGCCAGTCTGGAAAGGGGAACCTTGGCGCCATTTTCTACTCGCCCTTCGCCCCGCATGCCTCGAGCGGTCAGTCCCTCATCGCGAACAGACCCTCATCGCTCTCGCGATTCGTCGAGCGCAACGGACGTGAACAAGGTGGTCGCAAAAGAGACGCGCTCCCGGGGATTTCGTCACGCCTCCGCCCTCTCCGGCTTCCGCCCGAAGGGGGACAAGGCGCGCAGGCGTTCGATGATGGGCGGCATGACCTCAAGAACCGCGTCGACCTCCTCGTCGGTCGTGTAGCGACTGAGGCTGAAGCGGATCGAGCCGTGGGCGCGCGTGAAGGGAACGCCCATGGCGCGCAGCACGTGGGAGGGCTCGAGCGACCCGGACGTGCAGGCCGAACCGGAGGAGGCGCAGATCCCGTGAGCGTCGAGGTGCAGGAGGATGGCCTCGCCTTCGACGTACTCGAAGCTGACGTTGACCGTGTTGGGCAGGAGATCGTCGAGATCGCCGTTCAGGCTGGCGTCGAGGCACGACGAAAGAAGACCGCGCGCGAGGCGGTCGCGCAGCCCCCGCACCCGCGTGGTCTCCTCTTCGATGTGTTCGGCGGCGAGCCGGCACGCCTCGCCCAGTCCGACGATGTAAGGCACGTTCTCCGTGCCGCCGCGCTTGCCGTGTTCCTGGTGGCCCCCTTTGATGAAGGCGGGCAGTCTCGTGCCGCGCCGAACGTAGAGGATTCCGACGCCTTTGGGCGCGTGCAGTTTGTGTCCGGAGACGGCCAAGAGATCGATGGGCGTCTTCGACAGGTCGAGCGGGATCTTGCCGACCGATTGCACGGCGTCGCAGTGGAGAATGGCGCCGTGGGCTTTCACGATCTGCGCGATCTCGTCGATCGGGAAAATGACGCCCGTCTCATTGTTCGCGTGCATGACGCTGACGATGGCCGTGTCGTCGCTCAGCGCGTTCCTGATCTGATCGAGATTCAGCCGGCCCTTGCCGTCCACGGGCAGTTCCGTCAGGCGATAGCCGCGCGACTGGAAGTAGCGGCACGTCACGCGCACCGCGGGGTGCTCGACTCGGGTCGCAATGACGTGACGCTTGTCCGGGTACGCCTCGAGCGTGGAATGAATCGCCGTGTTGTCGCTCTCGGTGCCGCAGGACGTGAAGAGAATCTCGTCGGGCGAGCAATTCAGAAGAGCGGCGGCGTGGTCGCGCGCGCGCTCGACGGCGTGGGCCACCTCGCCGCCGAAGGCGTGCATGCTTGACGGGTTGCCGTAGCGCTCGGTGAGGTAGGGCCGCATGGCCTCGAAGACCTCGTCCGCCACGCGCGTCGTCGCGTTGTTGTCCAGATAGACGACCTTCATACTTTCGCCTCCTCAACCACGACGAGGTCCTCGGAAACGAACTCGCGCAGCTTCGCCTCGACCAACTCCTTCAGCGTGATGGGGGACGCCGGGCAGTTCGAGCACGTGCCGCGGGGAGAAACGATGACGCGGTCCCCGTCCACGTCGATCAGGTCGATGTCGCCTCCATCCTTCAGGAGGGAGGGGCGAATCTCGCGGTTGATCGTCTCCTCGATCAGTCTGATCTTCTGGATGTTGGTCAGCCGCTTGGGCCGCGCGGGATGGGCGGCCTCTTCGGGCGATGCGCCGGTGATTTCGGCGATGATGCGCCCGATCTCCGTCTTGCACCCGCCGCATCCGCCGCCGGCCTTGCAGTAGTTCGTGACCTGCTCGATCTCGGTCAGACCGTTCTCCTTGATGACGCGCTTGATCTCTTCCTCCGTGACGCCGAAGCACGTGCAAACGACCCGGCCTTCCAGTTCCCTTATTCCCGTGGCGCCGGTTCGGTAGTTGGCGATGGCCGCTTCGAGCGCTTCGCGCCCCATGACCGAGCAGTGCATCTTCTGCTCCGGCAGCTCGCCCAGGTAGTTGGCGATGTCTTGGTTCGTCACCTTCTCGGCTTCCTCGACCGTCATCCCCTTGACGATCTCGGTCAGCGCCGAGGACGACGCGATGGCGCTGGCGCAGCCGAAAGTGAGAAATCTCGCGTCGACGATGCGATCGTTCTCGTCGATCTTCAGGGTGAGTTTCAGAGCGTCGCCGCAAGCGAGCGATCCGACCTCGCCGACGGCGGACGGGCTCTCGATCTCGCCCGTGTTGCGCGGATTGAGAAAGTGATCTTTCACCTTGTCGGTATAGTCCCACATCCTCAGAATCCCCTTCCTCGCGCGGGCCGCGTCGGAGGGCGCGGCCGCCATAACAGTCGGGGGCGGCTGCCCCACGCCCAGACCCGATTCTACAACATAGGTCGGAGCTCCGGCAAAAGGAAATGCAGGCGGACCGGCGCGGGCGGCACGCAGGGGGCGCGGTCGCGAGGCGCGGTCGCGACGCTCTGGGATCGGCGTCACGCGTTCGGCTCGAACGCGCGCGCGATCTCGGCCGGCGGCTTCCTGTCGTTAGGCTTCTCGATCGCCTGCAGGTCGCTCGGGAGCTGCGTTGCGTCGCCGCGTCGACCGACCGCCACCGCCGCCAGGACGTCGTATTCATCCTCAGACGCGCCGAGAATCTCGTGTGCCCGCTTGACGTCAAATCCCGCCATGGCGTGGGCGTAAAGCCCTAGCCTTCGGGCCTGCAAGGCGAGCGACATCCACGCGGCGCCCGCATCGAAAGCGGCGTGGCGGTTCGCCTTGCCGTTCGTCTGAAACGCCCGCCGCGCCAGGACGAACAGAAGCAGCGGCGCACGTTGCGCCCACGAGCGGTTCCTCTCGACAAGCGCCGAAGCGAACAGGCGGCGCGCTCCGGCGGAGGTCGCGTAGAGGAACAGCCACGGCTGCTCGTTGTAGCAGGACGGCGCCCAGCGGGCCGCTTCGAACAGCGCGTCGATCTGGTGTTGGGGCAAGGCGTCCGGCAGAAAGGCTCGCGGGGACCATCGGTCAACGAACATGCAGTCGACCTCCGCCTCGGTTGATCTGGAGTTCTGAATGAAGGAACACATGCTTCTTACCTCCTTTTCGCTGACCGCCCGGCATTTGAGGAACCCACGAGAAGCATCGTGATGAGCGTTGGGAAGACAGCGGGTGTTCTCATCCTGCGTTCTTCCGTTCGACGTTTCTGCAAGGTATCCCTGCCCTTCCGTGCCGTCAAGGCGGAACTTGCGCCCCATCTCCAGCGCGAGCCGCACGGAACCTTGGATCACGTCGCGCGCCCATTTCCGGTTCTGCAGCTCCCCATCTCGGGAATCCTCTCGCGGAGGAGATCAAGGCGCCTTCCGCCGCCTTGCCAACCGGGGCCGCAAGCGGAGCGACCACCAGCCGTCTTCCGGACGCTTTTCGCCCGGCCCGAACCACGAAGCGGACGCGCCTGCTGAGTCCCCCGAGGGCGTTTTCTTCTCTTGACAGAAACTCCGCTTCATCCTTCTATCATGGGGACAGAAGAAGTGGACTTGCGTCTCCAAGGGGAACGACGCCCCGAACCCAGGAGAAGGGGGGACTTCAGACAATGACCGGGAACCCAAGAGCGGAGAGAATGCGTCATCCGAACGTTTTCAGCTTCACCTTGATCGAACTCCTCATCGTGGTGGCCATCATCGCGATCCTTGCGGCCATCGCCGTTCCGAACTTTCTCGAAGCGCAGGTGCGCTCCAAAGTCTCGCGCGCCAAATCGGACTTGCGCACCCTGCGAACGGCTATGGAAGCCTACCATGTGGATCACAACCGG
>Ga0315274_10000651_pt1 | contig 53866 bp, 43 predicted proteins | sample YL17G02_20_MG_FD_203700 | JGI IMG/M metagenome (GOLD analysis project Ga0315274, IMG submission 203700) | Sediment microbial communities from Yellowstone Lake, YNP, Wyoming, USA - YL17G02_20 | ecosystem: Environmental > Aquatic > Freshwater > Lake > Sediment | place: USA: Wyoming | collected... | reverse complement strand
GCCACCGCCGTCAATGCAATGAGCAGCACAGTGCGGCGGACGGTTTTCGAGCGCATGTCGTGCCCCTTGCTAGCGGGTGACGTGGTCAGCGTGTCCCAGTTGTGTCATTTCTTCCTCTCAGCTATGACCGGCAACTGCGCCGTCTGCACCACTTACTACTCACTACTCACTACTCACTACTGACTACTCACTGGCCGTTCGCCGTCGTCCGGCAGGCCGTCAATAAGCTTCTGCACCTTGGCAACCATGTGAGGCATGCCGGCCTGTTGGTACAGATCGCGCGCCTTGATCCAATAGTCCCGCGCGGCGGCGGCGTCCTCGCGCTTCTTGCAGATGGTCCCCAGGCTCCCATACTGGCCGGCCATGCCCTGGTGGTTGCTGAGCCGCTCATCTATTTCAAGGCCCCTGCGGTGCATCTCCTCCGCCCTGTCCAACTCGCCGCGCGCCTGGTATATCAGCCCGAGGTTCCCGCACTGCCTGGAGATGCCCCGCTGATCGCCCATCTGCTCACAGATCGCGAGGCTTTTCTGATGCGCCTCCTCCGCCCTGTCCAGCTCGCCGCGCCTCCGGTAGATCAGCCCGAGGTTGCCGAGAAGGGCCGCCTCATTTGCAGACCCCTTCGGGACCATCCCCAGAGCCCGCTCGGAGAAGCCGACCGCCGCGTCCAGCAGCCCAAGGCCCAGAAGCGGCTTCATGCACTCGCTGATGAAGCATTTGACAAACGCCCCTTCGCCCTCTGCCCCAAGCACGTGTTCAGGCAGACGCCGGGCCGCCAGCGGGTCAGGCTGTTGCCGGGCGTGCAGTCGCTGACGGTAGACCTCCACAGCGCGCTCGTGGTAGCGCCCGGCTTCGCTGTCGCTGATCTGCCCGCGTATGTGATCGGCGAGCAGGGTGTGGTATACGCGCAAGCCGTCCGCCTCTTCGCGAACCAGTCCTGCCACTGACGGATGGGCGGTCAGCGAGACCCGATCCATGCGCGAGAGCCCGCTCACAGCCTCCACCACCTCGTCCGGCACAGGCACCTCCAGGATAGCATGCGCCTCGAAGAGGCTGATCGCGTTGGGGCCGCGCTGACAGATGCCCTTCCACTGCGCGGCGACGATCCCGGCGGTATCAGAGGGCAGGTCGCCAGGCGTCATGCCGTCCGCAATGAGACGGAGCGCCGCGTCCTCCGTGTACGGGTGCCCCCCGAATCGCTTCAGCGCGTGGCGTGCACCGCTGAATGAAACCTTGACGCCGCTCAAGCGGGCCCCGATCAGCGTGCCCAGCGCCCCCTCATCCAACTCCGACAGATGGCCTTCCGGGATCCGCACGACGTTCCGCATGCGTCCGAGAATGGCGCTGGACGCAAGCGCGTCATCGGGCCGCTGCGCGAACAGCAGCTTGATCCTACGCGGCAAGTTGCGGACAACGACGGCCCAGGCTTCCGCGCTTTCGGGCTGCATGTGTTTCTCGGCGTCGATAGCGAACAATGCACGGCCGTTCTCCGGCATCTTGTCAGAAACGCGCCGCAGTGTGGTTACGAATTGCTCACGAACGCCCTGCGCGTCCTGTGCGCGCGGGCTGGTCCACAGGTCGCCGACGCGAAACGCGTCCAGGAACGCACGCCACTCCTCGCGGCGCCTCTCTGTTCCTGAGAAGCCGTCCTCTGTCGGATTAGCGGCCTCGTAGGCGTGGCGCATCATGTCTTGCAGGAGATCGTTCATGGAATCGGTGGGGGCGACCTCGTAGCGCACCGCGGCGCAAGTGAGCTCGGAGCGTTTCAGGGCGAAGCTGACCATGCGGTTCAGGAGCAGCGTCTTACCCATGCCCTCTTCGCCGACGACCAGCACGGCGCAGCCCTTGGTCGAGGCCAGCACCTTGGCCCACTGCTTTAGCTCATCCTCTCTGCCTACAAAGACCGTCTCGTCAGCCATCTCTGTGTTTCCTTGCCTGCCCAACTCTTTCGCCCTCTTGCTACTCTGCGAAGCAGCGCTTCGCTGCGAAGCACGAGGCGAGGGCTTGGACTTTTCCGTTCACTTCTTCCACGGGCTGACGCCCGTGGCTAGACGCTGTCGCCCTGCGGGCTTATTGACATTTCCGTAATAGACTGACGCTGGATGCGGCGCCCGGCAGCGGGGCGGGACGCCCCGCCTACCCGTTTATTGGGTAGCGCGGCCGTCTCGGCCGCGCCCGCTTTTGCAGGAGTCTTCGCCACCCTATTGTGCAAAACTCATTAGAGCGTGTTTCTCCAAGCCGCCTTCGTGCCCTTTGTGCCGTGGTGGTTCATGCTTTTTCTTCGTGCCCTTCGTGTTCTTCGTGGTGAGAACGAACGTCCGGCCCTTCGCGCGCGTCCTTGTCATCCACGATGCCGCGTGCCTTGCGGATGGCGTCGAGGCGTTCCTTCAGGACCTTCTCGTGGCCCTGGTCGGTCGGACGGTAGTAGATGCGCGTCGTCGGGATGTAGTCCTGGTCAACCCAGTGGCCCTCGTAGTCGTGGGCGTACTTGTATCCCTCGCCATGGCCGAGCCTCTCGGCGCCGCGGTAGCCCGTGCCCTTGAGGTAGTCTGGCACGGGGAGCGTGCGACCCTCCCGCACGTCCTCCTGGGCCGCAGCGATAGCAGTATAGGCGGCATTGCTCTTCGGCGCGCAGGCGATGTACGTCACGGCCTGCGAGAGCGGGATGACTGCCTCCGGCATGCCGACGAACTCGACCGCCTGCTGCGCGGCGGTGGCTATGACGAGTGCGTTGGGCGCGGCGTTGCCCACGTCCTCGGCCGCGCAGATGACCACGCGCCGGGCGATGAACCGCGGGTCCTCGCCGCCCTCGAGCATCTTGGCCATCCAGTAGAGCGCCGCGTCAGGATCGCTGCCGCGCATGCTCTTGATGAAGGCGCTGGCCGAGTCGTAGTGCTCGTCCTCGTCGCGGTCGTAGACGAGGGCCTTGCGCTGGATGGAATCCTCGGCGAGCGCCAGATCGAAGTGGATGACGCCGTCCGGTCCCGGCTCGGTGCTCAGCACGCCGACCTCGAGCGCCGCGAGCGCGCGCCGCGCGTCGCCGTCGCACGTGCGCACCAACATCTCCCGCGCATCTTCCGCAAGAGCGACCCTGTAGCCGCCGAGTCCCCGCTCAGAGTCCGTGAGCGCCCGATCAATGAGGAGACGGACGTCGTCCTCGGAGAGCGGCTTGAACTCGAATATCTGCGAGCGCGAAAGCAGGGGCGAGTTGATCGCGAAGAACGGGTTGTGCGTGGTCGCCCCGATGAGGATCACGGTGCCCTGCTCCACGTCGGGCAGGAGCACGTCCTGCTGCCCGCGGTTGAAGCGGTGCAGCTCGTCAATGAACAGGACGGTGCGCCCGCCGCTGCGCCTCTTGCGCTCGGCGGCGCGGGTCAGGATGTCGCGAAGCTCCTTGACGTTCGAGGTGGTGGCGTTGACCAGCACAAAGTGCGCCTCGGTGTGACGGGCGATCACGTGCGCCAGGCTGGTCTTGCCGGTGCCCGGCGGACCGTAGAAGATGAGCGAGGCGAGCCGGTCCGCCTTGATCATCCGCCACAGCAGCTTGCCCTCTCCGCAGAAGTGCTGCTGACCCACGACCTCGTCGAGAGTTTGGGGCCGCATGCGGAGCGGGAGCGGCGCGTCCGGGTCATATGTCAGCTCTTCGGACTCTGATTCTTCGAACAGCCCCATGCCCTGACCACAATTGGGCCAAAGTTGCGCCAAGATTGGCCCATCTTTAACCCTTATTTGGACAAAGATCGGACCCCGATGCGCCTGGGCGCCGTACGCCCTGGTACAGGTTACAGATCGGCCCCCACGCCGTCAACAAACCGCCTGTGCCACAGCTCCAGCATGAGCAGGCTCCACAATGGATACCCATGGTCCCTCACTCCGGAGGTGTGTTCGTTGACGAGCTGCTCAAGCTGCTTGGGGTTGAAGTAGCCGCGCTCCAGCGCTGTTCGCGAGAGCAGCACGTCGTGCAGCAGCTCCTTCAGCTCGCCGCGAAACCATGAGGCAATCGGCACGCCGAAGCCCATCTTCCTGCGGGTCAGGATCGGCCGCGGCAGCAGGTGCCCAAAGGTATCCTTCAGTATAAGCTTCCCCTCCAGGCCGCGCCGGGTTAGGCGGAGTTTGCGGTCTATAGGGATCTTTCCTGCAAGTTCCACAACCTTGTGATCGAGGAAGGGCGAGCGGGCCTCGAGCCCGTGTGCCATCGAGGCAATGTCCACCTTCACGAGCAGGTCGCAGGGCAGATAGGTCATCAGGTCAACGTAGGTCGTCCTGTGCACGAAATCGCCCTCGGGCAACTCGTTGTAGTAATGCTCAAGGAAGAGCGCCGGATCGTCGTCCCGGGTGGCAGCCCGCATGCCTTCGGTGCACAGGCTGTCCTTCAACGCCGCGCCAAAGATGCTGATCCAGGTCAGATAGCGCCGCTCGGGCGGTTCGCCAAGGCCGAGCACGAACCGCTGAAGGCGGCGCATCACGGTCTTAGCTTCAAGGGACACGGGGAGCCGCGACCACAGCCCGAGCTTTGAAAGGCGCCGCAGCGGGCGCGGCAGGCGATCGAAGAGCCCGCCCAGCCTCAGCGCAGCATAGCGCGGATAGCCGGCGAAGCATTCGTCGCCGGCGTCGCCGCTCAGCGCCACCGTCACGTGCCTCCTGGCCATCTGGCTCACGTAGTACGTGGGCACTGCCGAGGAGTCGCCGAAAGGTTCATCGTAGTGCCACACCAGCTTCGGCAGCACCTCGAGCGCCCGCGGCCGGACCGTCTCTTCGCGGTGGTCCGTACCGCAATGGCGCGCGACCATGCGGGCATAGCGTGTCTCGTCGTAACGGGCGTCGTCGAAACCTATAGAGAAGGTGCGCACCGGACTGCGCGTGAGTCGGCTCATGAGCGCCACGATTATCGAGGAATCAAGGCCTCCGCTCAGGAACGCACCCAAAGGCACGTCGCTGATCAGGCGCATCCTTGTCGCCTCCGTCAGCTCTTCGCGCAGGGCCTCTTTGAGCTGCTGCTCGGGGACGGTGTCGTCCGCGACGAATTCCGGGCGCCAGTAGCGATGCAACTCGACGCGATTCGCTGCGGGATCGAACGTAAGCGTGTGAGCCGGCGGCAGCTTCCGCACGCACTCGAATATACAGAGGGGGTGCGGCACATACTGCAGCGTCAGGTAGTGGCTTATGGCCCGCGCACTGACCGACGTATCGAAGCCTGGCAGCTCAAGCAAGGCCTTCAGCTCGCTGGCGAACGCAAAGATCCCCCGTTTCGAGTCATGCAGATAGTAGACGGGTTTCTGTCCGAGCCTGTCGCGTGCGAGGGTCAGGAGCTTCTGTCTGGCGTCCCAGACGGCGAACGCGAACATGCCGCGCAGCTCATGCACCAGTTCAGTGCCCCTCTCCTCGTAAAGGTGCACCAGGCACTCGGTGTCGCAGCGCGTGTTGAGCACATGGCCTGCGGCAACGAGGTTCTCGCGCAGAGCCTGGAAGTTGTAGATCTCGCCGTTGTAGACGGTCCAGACGGTGCCGTCCTCGTTGGCGAGTGGCTGATGACCGCCGGCAGGGTCAATTATGCTCAAGCGCCTGTGGCCGAGCCCCACCACCGGTCGGCCCGGAGAAGGGGGACCATCCGCGAGCAGTTCCACGCCTTCATCGTCGGGTCCCCGGTGCGCCAGCCTGCCTGCCATGCGCCTCAGAAGAGAAGGAATCTCCTCTGCTTGCACAGCACCTGGTTCGCTAACAATAATGCCGCAGATTCCGCACACTTTTCGTCTATGGGCACTGCGCAAGAGGTCGGCCTGCCCCGCCGGCAATCGCACTCAAGGCTGGCAAATGATGTCCTTGAAGTAGGCCTGGTATTCGCCCTGGCCGGTGTTTCTGAGGAAGACTCGAAGGGTAAAATCCTCCAGGTTAACCTGGTACCTTTTGAGTTGCTGGCCGTCAACGATCACGTCAATCAGTCCGAGTTCGAAGTCATACCGCATCATCAGTTCATGCCAGGCGAGCTGCTCGTCGCCAAATGCGTCCCATACCCGACTGCTGCCTTCGATGAAAGGACCGGTGCTGGGGCTCTTATAGGCATGGTAAACGCTGTAGCTTGTCCCGTCGAAGATGAGCGCGAACCTGTTCCTCATGCGATCTTCAATCTCCAGGCCAACCTGGCATCCGGCCGCTACGTGATCCCCGCTCACTTTCATCTTGAATTTTGTGCTCACTGTGAAGCCTTTGTTGGAGATCGACCGCTCCACTGCGCAGGTGTTGTCGGAGGGGTCGGCGGACGCGCCCTGGGTAATGAGCAGCGACTTGTCAGCTCCGACGGTCTGCGTTCCGCCTTCGGGCACGTCTCTCACCAACATGCTGCTCTTGAAGCCTTTGGCTGCCAGATCGGCGCTCAACGTCTCAACGGCAACCGGAGGAAGCCGAAAGCTCCGAGCCAGCCTGTAGATTGCCCGCTCGGCAGCGGTCTTCGTCTCGTCCTCGCACAGTTTCGTCACGAGCCTGTAGTATTCCAGTGCCTGCTCCGGGCGCCCCTCTTGCTCATGATGCATGGCAAGTCGGAGGTAAAGACTGCACGATCTATCCTCCAGACCCTCAGCCCACGGCTCGTGCCGTATTCTGTCAACGAGGACCAGGTACCCTGCTATCTCCTGCGCATCCGTCGTCTCCGTCAGAAGGGCGATACTCCACTCGTTCAGCCCCCGCACGATCGTGCGTTGCAGCAGTTGTGCCTCCTCGCTCTTGGGAGAGTATTCCTTGAGCAACTGTTCCGCCTTGGAGATTGCCTCCGAGAACCTACCCTCAGTCAGCAGGCGCGCGGGGATCTCAATGGGATCTTGCCAGGTCGCCGCCTCGGTTTTCCCCTGGCGCAGCGCTTCGATGTCCGCTGCCAGCAGCCTGGTGCTGGGGGCGTCCGGCAGCAACACCTCCATTCTGTGCAGCACGACCTCGGCCTCTGTAACCCTGTCTTGCTTGAGCATTGTCGCGCCCACCTCATAGGCCGAGCGACCGACGGCCGCCTGAAGTTCACCTGAGAGGCGTTTCAAGGAGTCCGTCTGCGCATCCGTCAGATCCCGAGGGTCCACGGCGTTCACCACGGCTATGGCGCTCCACGGTTGCCCGCGCTCGTTCAGCTCAGAGGCCCTCTGGAGCAGCTCCTGCGAGGTGGGCCGGGATGAGCGCGGCGTGTCCTGGCCGTCGCGTTCTATGTCGGCCCCTCTGGGCCAGAACGCAGCCCCCACGAGGAACCCGATGATGAGTAACCCGACCGCAGCGGCCCAGGACAAGGGCACGATGCGCAGGGCCGGCTCGGGTGCTTCCTCTTCCTCCGCAGCTTCTGGCTCCGTGGGCACATAGAACAAAGACTGAGGGTTGCTTCGCTCCACGAGCGGCGCATTGCTCACCAGGTGCTGGTAGGCAAGATCAAGGTCCCGCGCGAGCGTATCGGAATCGTAGCGGTCCTCGCGCTCCCTGGCCAGCATCCGGCTCACCATGTCGTCAAGAAAGGCCGGCATCTCGGGCCTCACTTGCAGCATGGACCGGAGTTGTTGGTAGCGGTTGGCCCTCAAGTACCCTTCATTGCTCCTGGCCTCGAAGGGCGCTCGACCGGTAAGAAGTTCGTAGGCAACCACTCCCAGACCGAAGACGTCCGCGCGGCCGTCAACGGGCTTCAGGCGTATCTGCTCCGGTGAGAGGTACTTCGGCGTCCCCGGGACTGTGCGTGAGGGATCCTCGCGCACGATGTCTGTCTCGCTGACGTGTTTGGCGATCCCAAGGTCAGTGACCTTGACGTGAATAGCGCCGGACGGCGCCTCGTCCAGGAGGATGTTGCCGGGTTTCACGTCCCTGTGAACGATGCCCTGGTTGTGCATGGTCTGAAGTGCGTTGACCGTCTGGCGCAGGATGTGGACCTTCTGGATCAACGACAACTCGCCCTGCGCGCGCATCCGCTTCAGCAGGCTATCCTCCACGAACTCCATCGAGTAGTAGAGTGCATCACCGACCTGGCCGGATTCATAGTACCTCACTATGTTGGGATGCTGGATGCTGATAAGCATGCGGACCTCGCGGTCCCTCAGCCTGCGAATAACGTCAGGGGGGCGGTCGTGGGTGGGTTCGAACGTCTTGACGGCGACGATACTACCGGCTTCGTTGTCCATTGCACGGTAAACCGTCCCAACGCTCCCCCTACCCATCGCTTCGAGGAGCGTGAACTTGCCGAACGCTCTTGTCTCCATAGGCTCCTATGCGGCGCTGTCCAAGGTTCCGCCCTTCGGGCAGGTCTCAAGCTCTGTGACCGCGCTCCACCGGTGGGAGGTCGGTCTCACCCGTTTGCTGCATCCCAGGCTCGTCCGGTTCACCTGCGGGCTCGCAGGACTGCTAGGGGCTCGTTTCGCCTACTGAGGGGTGTCGCTCCTTGATCTCGCTGATCTTCGCCTTGGCCTTCTCAATCACCTCCGGCAGCCCAATCCTGTCTATGGCCAGTGCATAGAGGGCTATTGCAGCCTCGGGATCGTTTTTCTGCTCCTCCAGACGAAGCGCTTCCGTCTGAGTGCGGCGAAAGCCTGCACGGGCGAGCTCCTCAGTGTAGCGCTTCCTGGTCTCAAGGAAGTCCTTGAAGGCAGGATCCCGAAGCGTCTCCAACAGGCGGTTGGTACGATCCAGCGCGTCTTTGTAGCGTCCCTCTCCCTCCGCTTCCCTGATGCGTCCCAATTCGTATTCGAGGGCCTGCCCCTCCATCCGCCGGGAGAGCACTGCGGCCTCCCCCGCCGCCGCCGTGGCCGGATATCGCTCCTGCACCTGGTTGAGCGCGGCAACAGCATCCAGGCTTTGGAGCGACCCGGAGTTCGCGACGCGCTCGGCGCTCTCGTATGCCTGGCGCGCCTCTTCTACCGTGTGCTCGCGCTCATGCTGCGACCGCCTCTTGCTCGAGTACGCGCTGACCAGCGCCACGCCCACCACCACCGCAACCACCGCAGCAACGAACCCCACAAACACCACGTTAAGAAAAACATTCTTCGGCCACCCGCGCTCCTTCCCCTCCTCCTCAGCCGCGTACAACTGGCTGCGCTGGCGCATCTCATCCAGTGTCGCTACCGACTCACGCTTACTGGGGGCTTCCACGTTCAGACTCGCATCGCGGATCGCCACCATGGCCTCGTCTTCCGTTGCCGTCTCATCTATCAGGTCGAACCGGAACACGTTCGTGCTCAGCCTTATGTTGTCGCCGGGCTTGAGAACCTCACGTTGGGTTATCCGGCGCCCGTTCACGTACGTCCCCTTCCTGCTGTTCAGGTCAGTTACGTGCCAGAGCCCGTTTATGAAGGATATCTCACAGTGGTAGCGGCTGACGGTAGGGCTTACGAAGTTTATCTGATTTCTGGAAGAACGGCCGATCGTGGTGACACGCGTTTCCATGAGCTTCCAGCGCGCGCCAGGTTCGTCCCCCTGGATCATGATCAACACCGGCGTTCGGTCACTCATCCTCTGGACCTGCGAGAAAACGCCGCTCAGCACGGCAGCCGTAGGAGCGCCTCAATGCGGACTCCTCCCCCCTTCAGAGTAGCAGGTGTGGGGGGGACATTTCAATGCAGATCTCCCCCCACGGGCGTTGCCCGTCTCCTCACGGGGACGCCTCACCCGGGTCCAGCTCTTCCAGCAGCCGCAGGAACTCCTGCATGTCAGCCGGTATCGGGGCGCTTACCTCCATCCGGCATCCTGAGGAAGGATGGCGATAGACGATCTTCTGAGCGTGCAGCGGGCAGCGATCCAGCAGCGGTCTATCGGGGCGTACCTTCAAGGCCTGAACAATCTCGTTGAACTCGGCCCCCATCAGGCGGTTTCTGCGCCCGTATGCAACGTCAACGACGAGAGGGTAGCCCAGCGCCGCCAGGTGGACGCGTATCTGGTGCTGTCTACCCGTCCGCGGCTCGACCTCGAGCAGGGAAAAATGGCCGAATGCCCTCTTCAGAACTACCCGCGTCACGGCACGCTTTCCGGACCTCTCATCGGTCGTCATGCGAAGGCCATGCGAGGCAGAACGGCGCAACGGTATCTCAGCCGTGACCTCGGCCCGCGGCAGCACCCCCTCCACCACAGCCACGTAGGTCTTCCCAACGAGGTGATGCTGGAACTGCAATGACAGCCCACGGCTCGCCCGCTCGTTCTTCGCCACGAGAAGCACGCCCGATGTCTCCCGGTCGAGTCGGTGCACCATGTGGGGCCGCACATAGGGGCCGCCCGCCGGCGCGCCCCGGTTCAGCAGACCCACAAGCGCATCATAGAGGCACGGCTCTTCCCCGCGTCCCCTCGCAACGACCGGGTGCCCGGGAGCCTTGTCTATGACGACGTGGTCGTCGTCTTCGTACAACACATTCAGGGCAAAGGGGGCCGCTGGGGGCGGGCCGATGTCGACGTCAGGAGGCAGGGAGACGCAGTCGCCCCCGCTCACCTTTGCTGCGGTGCTGACCGCGTTTCCATTGATGCGGATCTGCCCGGAGGCTACGAGGCGGCGCAACCGCGTCTTGGACTCGTTGATGAGGCGTGAGCTCAGAAACTCCAGCAGGTCACGTCCAGCATCATCCCCACAGACCCTTATCGCGCTCTGTTCCACGACAGCCTTCCTGTCCAGGGGCCGCCCCGTTCAAGAGCGCCGCCGGGCGGCGCGTGGTGCACTGCACCTGAAGAGGGGTGCATCCGGTCGGGGCCTACCCATGCGGCACCGAACCTGGAATGCCCCTGCCATAGAGACGAAGGGTGAAGAGCTGCCACTTACCTTCCTGCAGACGGAGGAAAATCTCCATCCTCAGATCGTCGGGGTTCGCAACGCCGCCCTCGTACCACAGGTAGGGAATCTCGTAGCATGCCACGACAGTGTCAGCGGCGACGTAGGCAAGGGGCAGGTCTCTTGCAGGGTCAGGCCACGCAAGGATGTTGAAGCTGCACATCGTGTTCAAGTCTTCGTCGACGCTGTAGTACGCGGGCTGCGCCCCAAACAGCGATTGCCAGAATGTGGGCCTGTTCACGCGATGTCTCAACCCCCCGCCTTGCGGCAACATGAGCAGGATCTGCCCTATCTTCTCCTCTTTGAGATCCGCGAAGACCTGCTCGAGCACGGCTCTGATCTCTTGCGCCGCCGCGGGCGGCGGATCGAGCTTCTCATACTTAACCAGCTCTTGCAGGAAGATGGCGCTCAGCAGCCAGTCGCTGTCGCTGCGCTCGGCGACGAATCTGTCTCGAAATTCGACCCCGGCGGCATTGGTGGCGCGCACCTGAAGCTCCACTCGTCCGTCGCGCAGCGTGCGCCATCCCGCCTTGGCCGCAGCAGGCTCCGCGTCAAGCCGATAGCCAGCGTACAGGTCTATCCAGACGGCCTGCTTGATCGACAGCTCCATCCGCGCCCGGTCCTCAATTGGCACGGTCGGCGAGATGAGCGCCGAGGCCGCGTCAGTGTCCTTGTTCCGAATAGCCTCCGCAAACCGGTCGAGGGTGGCTGCTATGCTGCGCCTGGCTGCCACCGCATAATCCAGGTCGGCGGGAGTTGGCGTGGCGCAGCCCGACACGGCCGCCGACAGAATTGCCGCCACCACCAGCGCCCTACTTGTCCTCATCAGAGCCTTCCTCATCTTCAGCTACTCCGCCTATCGTAATCGTAAAATTGCCGTCAACCCTTGCAGCATGTCAACAGAGCAGCGACTCAGCATCACCCGCTCCTCTTCTCACCCTCCGGCGTGAACACCAGCCTCAGGACCGTGAAAACCGCCCCAAGGACCTCCGAAATCGAGATCTTGGACGTTCCTTCAGTCCTGTCCACGAAGGTGATCGGGACCTCGCCAAATCTCCAGCCCCGTCCTGAGCACTGCCAGAGCATCTCCTCCATGAACGCGTAGCCGCGGCAGCGGATATTCCCCAGGGGTATGCACGCCAATGCCTCCTTTCGGAAGCATCGGAACGCGCCCGTGCAGTCCCGTGGCTCAAGCCGCAGCAGTGTGCGTGCGACCCAGTTGGAGAGTCTGCTCAGCAAGACGCGCCCGAGCGGCCAGTTCTCGTGGCGGCCTCCGGGAACGTAGCGCGATCCAATGACAACATGACACTCGCCGCTCAGCGCGACCATGTCGGGAATGCAATCCGGCGGGTGAGAGAAGTCTGCGTCCATCGTGACCACCAGCTCGTAGTTCCTCTCCAGAGCCCAGCGGAAGCCGGCGACGTGCGCCGTGCCGAGGCCCAGCTTGCCCTGGCGCCGCAGCAGGTGCACCCTGGGCTGCTCCCGCCCCAGCGACTCCACAATCCCGCCCGTGCCATCCGGCGAGTTGTCGTCTACGACCAGCACCTCCACTTCCTCGCCCTGGCCGAGTATGGCATTACAGAGCCGCTCCACGTTGCCGCATTCGTTGTAGGTGGGCACCACCACCAGGATGCGCCCCATGGGCCGCCACCGATCTCATTCGCGTAGCATCAAGAACAATATACTATACTCACAGCGCGTGCCGCGTTACAACGTAAACAGGGCCGGCGCCATGGTTTTGGCATGGGCAAATGCGCGCGCAAAGATGTATAATTGGTGTGAACTCCGATACACGGGCAAGGGGTCTGGTCCTACTGCAATAAGCCGATGTTCACAGGAATTGTCCAGAAGGTCGCATGTGTCTCCGGCATGGCGCGCCACGGCAGTTCCGCCGCCCTGCGGCTGGAGCTGGACGAGTTGGCTCCTGAGGTGCGGACAGGAGACAGCGTTCTTGTTGACGGGGCATGCTTGACAGCGGTTGCCATCCGCGGCGGCGACGTCGCGTTCGACGTCTCGGCGGAGACGTTGCGTCTGACCACCCTGGGCAGCTTGAAGACCGGGGACCGTGTGAACGTTGAGCTCGCGATGCGCCCGACGGACAGGTTCGGCGGCCACTTCGTAAGCGGCCACGTGGACGGCTTGGGCAGAGTGTTGAAGAAGACCCCCTTGCCGGGAGAGACCAGACTGAGGGTCGGCGTGCCGCCCGATCTGGCGCGGATGATGGTGATGAAGGGCAGCGTCGCCGTGGATGGCATCAGCCTGACCATAGCAGGGCTGGAAGACGGCGCGTTCGAGGTGAGCCTCATCCCGCATACGCTCGAAGCCACGACGCTCCAGTTCAAGGGGCCGGGAGCGCACGTGAACGTCGAATGCGACATGATAGGCAAGTGGCTGCGGAAGTTCGCCGCGGAGGCCGACAGAGCGGAAGGTGACGGATCCGGTCTATCACAGCACAGTCTTGAGGAGCAAGGGTTTTGAATGCGCCGGGGGTAAGTAAGCGAGCCGTGCGGCTGCTGATTACGATGGGTGACCCCTGCGGGGTGGGGCCTGAGCTGTGCGTCAAAGCGTTGCTTAGCAGGCAGCGCCCCTCCGATGCCGCTCTGACCATCGTCGGCTCGCTGGCTGTGCTGAGAGCGGCGGCGAAGACATTGAACGCCGACCTCGCGCTGGCGCGCGCCGGCACACCCGCAGATCTCCCCGGAAACGTGACCGTTCTGGACGTCAACGACTTCCCGCCTGAACTGCTGTCCGTGCGCAGCCCGACGGCGGACTCCGGAAGAGCCTCCATTGACTATATCGAGAGGGCCGTGCGCGAAACGATGGCAGGGCGTGCCGACGCCATTGTCACGTGTCCGATCAGCAAGGAGGCCATCGGGGCGGCGGGAAGCCCCTATCCGGGGCACACGGAGATGCTGGCAGAGCTGACCGGGGGCGGGAAGGCGGTCATGCTGCTAATACGCGGCGGCCTGCGCGTGGCATTCGCGACCACCCACCTGGCGCTCCGGGACGTCCCGGAGGCCCTGACGGAGGAGGGCATTTGCCGCACGGGAACCGTTCTCAGCGCCGCGCTCAAGGACTACTTCGATGTCCACGAGCCCAGGATCGCCGTCTGCGCGTTGAACCCCCACGGCAGCGACGGCGGCCGGTTCGGGGATGAGGAAGCGCGCATCGTCGAACCTGCGGTGGAAAGGATGCGACGGGCGGGCGTGGACGTCTCGGGACCCTACCCTTCCGACACGCTGTTTGCGCGGGCGGTTGCCGGGGAATTCGATGGAGTTGTGGCCCTCTACCACGACCAGGGCATGATACCCGTCAAGCTTGGGGGTCTAGGGGATGTGGTGAACGTGACGCTCGGGCTCCCCATCATCCGGACAAGTCCCGGCCACGGCACGGCTTACGACATCGCCGGCAAGGGCATCGCCGATGAGGGTTCGCTGATGGCCGCGATTTCCCTGGCAGCCTTTATGGAACGTGGTTCCAAGGCTTCGCCCGCTTGAAAGGAATCCCAAGGAACGGTTCTGTTCATGATAGCGAAGGGCATAACGTGGTAAGCGTGAGGCACAGGTGCCTTGGGGGAGCCGTGGCGGCTGCGGCCCTGCTGGTGCTGCTGTGGGCGGCAGCGGTCGCCGTCGCCGATGATGCAGGTCTTGTGGGCGCCATTGAGGTGGAGACCGAACCGAGAGGAGTAAGGATATACGTTGACGATGCGCTGCGAGGGACCAGCCCATGCAAGATAGAGTTCGTCAAGGCCGGAACGGTCGAAGTCAAAGCCGAGATGGAAGGTTTTGCAGCCGCAAAAGAGATAGTGGACGTGCGCAGCAACGAGGTGACAAAGGTGCAGCTCAGACTCCCCGAGTTGAAGGACGTGGGGCACCTTGAGCTGCTCGTGCAGCCCGCCGGTTCCGACGTCAGGCTGGACGGCGCGCCGCGCGGCACGACGCCCCTGCGCCTGATCAATATCAGCGCTGGCACTCACGCGCTGGAGTTCAGCCATGAAGGCTGCCAAACCCTTCGTACAAACGTAATCGTGGTTGCCGGCAGGGACACAGTGATCAGACGCGAACTGTCTGAAGGCGCCGACACCGGCAAGGACGCCGAGGGCGCGCATGGGGAAGGACCCGCGGCGCAGCCCGGTCTGGAAGGCACCCCGGCAATTGGCGACATGCCCTACGCTCAGGCCTTCGACCCTGTCCGCAAGCTGCTGGCCAACCGCGAATACGACAAAGCCCTCGACCTCCTTGACCACATGGCGGAGAACGAGGAAACGCGGCAGTACGCGGACCGCATCGTCCGGTACAAGCGCCTTATAGAGGCTGCAAGACATGTCGTCGAGGCCGGCTACGATGCGTTGCGCGACAAGGTCGGGCAGGACTATCCTTTGCTGCTGAGGGGGAACTTGCTCCTCACAGGCAAGATACTCGGTGTGAGCGACAGCCACGTGGAGATGGACCTGCACGGCACGGGCGAGCCGAGCCGTATAAGAATAAGCCGGGTCCACATAGACAGGATCGTGAAGCTGGCCTCTCAGAAACTCGATCCCGACGACCCCTCGAACCAGGCCGCGTTCGCGGTTGCTTACGCGATGCAAGAGGCGTTCCCGGAAGCCTACAGGGCGCTGGAGCGCGCCGGCGTCGCCGGCCATGACATCACGGACGAGAAGACCTTTGTTGACTCGGCCAAGTTCTGGAAGGTTGCAAGGCTGAAAGACGAGGCCGAGAAAAGGGAGGCCGCGCGCCAGAAAGAGCTGGAGAGGCTGCGCGAGGCCCAGGCCGCAAGGGAAGCGATCGAAGCCTTGATACTGGTAGACCAGCATCACGGGGCGGGACTTGACCGGGGGATAGCCGGGGAACTCCAAAGGCTCGGCTTCAAGATCGAGCCTGTGAACGAGTCCATCACCGAGGAGGACTTCCAGCGCGCCGCCGTGCTGCTTGTGTGCGACCCCGGGCCGGAGGCGAAGGTGTCGCCCTATAGCGACGCCGAGGTCGCAGAGATTCTTGACTTCATACAGGGCGGAGGCGGCTTCGTATTCGTCGGCGCCTGTCGCGCGCGTGAGGCATCTAGAGGCGGCCAGGACCGCCTGGTGGCAGTTCCCTCCCCGTTCACGCCTCTGCTGGTCAGATTCGGAATGGCTGTGGAATCCGACATGCTGCTCGTATCGAACTGGGCACCGAGAGATGTGCCTCGCGAGTTTGCGCTTGCGCTGCCGGCGCGTAGGCGACATGCCGTCGTCTCGGGACTGGGCCCCATTTGGTTCAAGCTCCGCAACTCCACCGTCGCGGCGCCTCTCAATACGCTGTTGCTTGGTACAAGCGGGTTCGTGCGCAGCTCGGCAACCGGCAGAGGCTGGGTGGCGATGGCTGCCGCGCGCCCGGCAGGCAGGGGGAGAGTTGTGGTGCTGGGTGGCCTTCCGGAGATGTCAGGGCGGGAAGGGAACGACGGCATTCGTTTCGTCATGAACGTCATGCGTTGGGCAGCTACGCCGAGACTCCAGGCAGCAACGCAAGCCTCCAAGTAGCCGCCGGCGTCTGCGTCAGTACACGGGGTTTTCCAGACTGCCCACACACTCGACAGCGCAGCGCACTATGTCCCCGCTGCGCAGGAACCGCGGCGGTGTGCGTACAAAGCCGACCCCTCCGGGGGTGCCCGTGCCTATCACGTCTCCCGGCTCCAGCGTGAAGACGCGCGAGACGTATGCTACGATATCGGGGATGCGGAAGACCATTTGCCTGGTGTCGGAGGACTGAAGGATCTCTCCGCTTACCTCGCACCAGAGTTTCAGAGCGTGTGGATCCGCTATCTCGTCCGCAGTCACGATCCAGGGCCCCATCGGGCAGAACGTATCGAACGATTTCCCGAGGTACCACTGCCCGCCCGGTTTTTCAAGCTGATAATCGCGGGCGCTCACGTCGTTGAGGACCGTATAGCCCAACACGCAGCTCATGGCCTGCCCCGCGTCAATCGATTTGACGCGACGCCCGATCAAGACGGCCAGCTCAACTTCGTAATCAACCTTGCTGGAAGCCCACGGCAGAACAATAGGCTCACCTGCGCCGATAGCGCTGGAGGATGCCTTGCAGAAAACGACCGGCTCGGCGGGAACTTCCGCACTGCTCTCGCGGGCGTGGTCCCGGTAATTCAGACCCAGGCAGATGATCTTGCCCGGCCGCGGAACCGGTGCCAGCAGCCGGACATCTGCCAGCGGGACGGAGGATCCAGGGGGCAGCGCCCTGAAATCCAGTGCGGCGCGCGCCGCCAGGTCCCGGGCTACAGCCAATGACCGCTCGTCGGCAATGAGAGTGAGCATGTCTGAGGGCAGCCTGCCCTCGGAAGCGGCGTGCAGGTCAACCGTCAGCTCACCCACGACGGCCCCCGTGCGCGATCCTTGCCCCGCGTCGTACGTCACAAGCTTCATTGAACCTCGGCTGCTCCCTGCAGCCGCCTCGCTACTCGTATTTGGGGATTTCCGGCTCTTCTACCTGCTCCAGAAGCATCTGCACAATCCGGACACTGTCCACGCCCTCCGCCTGCGCCTGGAAGTTACACGCAATGCGGTGCCTCAGCACCGGCACGGCCATTTGCTTGATGTCCTCAATCGAGACGTTGAGCCGCCCTTCCATGGCGGCCATGGCCTTCGCCCCGAGGATCAAGTACTGGCCCGCGCGCGGACCCGCGCCCCAGTCAACCATCTTCTTGATGAACTCCGGCGCGCCGGGCAAGTGGGGACGCGACGCCCGAACCAGCCGCGACGCGTACTGGATTATGTAACGCGACGCGACTATCTCCTGCACCACCCGCTGCATCGAGAGCACCGTCTGCCCGTCGAGCACCTCTTTGAGGGCCGGCGGCTCACCGCGCGTCGTCTCCTCCAGGATCTTCTCCTCGACGCTTTCCTCCGGGTAGTCGATGTACACGCTGAACATAAACCTGTCGAGCTGCGCTTCCGGCAGCGGGTAGGTCCCTTCCATCTCGATGGGGTTCTGCGTGGCCACCACAAGGAAAGGATGCGGCAGATCGTAGGTTGTCTGGCCGACCGTCACCTGCCTCTCCTGCATGGCTTCCAGCAGCGCAGCCTGCGTCTTGGGAGGTGCCCGGTTGATCTCATCCGAAAGAACGATGTGCGCGAAGATCGGCCCCGGCACGAACCGGAACTCTCTTCTGCCCGTGCTCTCGTCTATTATGTTGGTGCCGGTGATGTCGGACGGCATCAGGTCCGGCGTGAACTGGATACGCTTGAAGCTCAAGGACGTGATCTGGGCAAGCGAATTGACCATCATCGTCTTGGCAAGGCCGGGCACGCCGACCAGCAGGCAGTGTCCGCGGGCGAAAACCGTTGCCAGCAGTTGCCTCAGCACCTGCTTCTGGCCGTAGATCACCTTGCCCATCTCGCGCAGAATGACTTCAATATTGGTGCTGAACTCTTCGAGCCGCGGCGCGAACTGGCCCTTGTCAACGCCCAATGCCATGGTCCTTGCTGCGAGAGCCTGCGGCAGGCACGTGAATGCCGCGTCCAGCGATTCTAACGCCCTGCTGCGCTGGTTGACAAGTGATTGCCGCCCGCCCTCGGTGCAGGATCAGGTTGCGAGGCATCTGTGAATGTGGTATCCTACGGGGCGCATTGGCACCAGCGTTCTGCGTCCGTGCGCCAGGCGATGCGGGTTCGCCCGCCGTACACGTTGCCGTTGAGAACTCGTTGAAGCTGCCCGGAACAGGGCCGGAGAGGAACGCGCATTGATCGTTACGATTGATGGGCCGGCCGCGGCGGGCAAGAGCACAGTGGCGAGGGCGTTGGCCGAACGCCTGGCGTTCGAGTATCTCGACACGGGTGCCATGTACAGGGCCGCGACGTGGAAGGCGATGAAGGAGGGAGTTGATCTGCACGACCCCGCTGCTGTGGCGCGCGTCGTCGCTGAGGCGAGGATAGAGATCGTCCGGTCGGGCGGCACTGTCCGCGTGCTGTGCGACGGGCAGGACGTGACGACCGAGATTCGTACACCACAGGTAACCAACAATACCTGCCGGGTGGCCGATTTGCCGGCGGCCCGCAGAGTGCTCATTGAACAACAGAGAAGGTGTTCCCAGGGCCACAACCTGGTGGCGGAAGGACGCGACCAGGGCACGGATGTATTTCCCGATGCGGACGTGAAGTTCTACCTCGACGCTTCGCTCGATGCCCGGGCTGCGCGGCGGCTCAAGGACCTTCGAGAGCTTGGCGTGGCCGCAACGCCTCAGCAGGTGCGCAAACAGATTGCCGAGCGCGACCGGCTGGACAGAACCCGGCCGGTAGGCTCTCTGCGCCTGGCCGGTGACATGATCGTCATCGACAGCACGGACATGACCCCGGATGAGGTAGTGGATGAGATGGCGCTGGCCGTCGAGAAGGCATCGAGGCGCCGGGCCGACAATGCGCAGCGCGCCCCGGAAGGCCGACGATGATTCGTGCAGAGCCGTGGAAGGATCTTGGCTTTGTCTTCTATTCCGTCTGTAAGAGCCTCGCTTCCGCGGCAGTGATCAGCCTGACTGGAGTGCGGCACTTCAACGTGCCGGACCTGAGTCGCCTGGGCGGTGTGCTCATTGCGGCCAACCATCAGAGCTATCTGGACCCTGTGCTCGTGGGCATGCCGTTTTTTGAGCGGGTTGATTACCTCGCTCGCGAAGGGCTGTTTCGGGTCCCGGGCTTCGGCCAGTTGATCCGCGCAGTGGGCTCTCACCCGGTCAAACGGGGCGTGGCGGACAGCGCCGCCCTGAGGACCGTGTTTAGGATATTGCGCAGCGGCCGTCCCCTGCTCATGTTTCCGGAGGGAACGCGGACGCGGGACGGCTCACTCGGGCGTTTCAGTCCCGGCGTGGGCGCGATTGCGGTAAGAGTCGGAGCGCCGGTGTTGCCCGCATGCATCGAGGGAGCGTTCAGGTGTTGGCCTCGCACGCGCGCGTTGCCCGTGCCCGCACGCGCGGCTGTAGCGTTCGGCGAGCCAATCCGGCCCGAGGGAGTGGACGGTCGCGCACTGACCGCTGCCTTGACGGAGCAAGTGGCCGAGTTGCAGCGTTTCCTGCGGTGCTACTTGGGCGGGCAGGGCTGTGACGCATTCAGAGGCGCGTGTCGGGCTGAGCAATAGGTGGAGGCGAAGTTTGGGATTCCGTCCAGACCGCCCATGGCGGTTGTGCTTCAAGAACGGAATGTGAGAATGTCAACTCCTACATGTTTGTTTCATTAAGAGCTTCCTTCATGTCACAGAGAGATATCTTGGCGGAATTCGGCATCAGCAAGGATGATGTCGCGCGGGAGACCGAACTGGCGTTTCAGCGCCTCACCCCCGAGGTGCTTGAGGGCCAACTCGATGAGTCGGTTCGGGACTACAGCGTGAACACGGTCCTGGAGGGCCGCATTGTAAACGTCACCGACGATGACGTGATGGTGGACGTCGGCTACAAGAGCGAGGGCGCCGTGCCGAAATGGGAGTGGGACGACCCTTCGGAGATAGCGATCGACAGCACCGTGCAGGTCCTGCTGGAGGCAGTCGAGGACGACTCCGGCGTGGTGCAGCTCTCCAAGCGCAAGGCCGACCGCATCAGAAGCTGGCAGCGGATCGTCACCATCCACGGCGAAGGCGACATAGTGACTGGCCGCGTGATGCGCAAGATCAAGGGCGGGCTGCTTCTGGATGTGGGCGTGCCCGTCTTCCTGCCGGCAAGCCAGGTGGACATTCGGCGCCCGGCAGAGATCGCGGATTACATAAGCCAACGGCTGACCTGCAAGATCCTCAAGATAGACGAAGAACGGCGCAACATCGTGGTCAGCCGCCGCCAACTCATCGAGTCCCAACGCCAGATCATGCAGAACCGCCTGTTCCCCATGCTCGTGGAAGGTGAGATCCGGCGGGGCAAGGTCAAGAACATCGTGGACTTCGGCGCGTTCGTGGATCTTGGCGGCGTGGACGGCCTGCTGCACATAACCGACATGAGCTGGGGCCGCATAAGTCATCCCAGTGAGATGGTCGCAATAGACGACGAGATTGAGGTGAAGGTCCTCAGCGTGGACCAGAAGAAAGGCAAGGTCGCGCTCGGGCTCAAGCAGAAAACCCCGAGCCCATGGGCCAACGTGGCGCAGAAATACCCCGTCGGGACCGTTGTGCGCGGCGAGGTAGTCAACCTGATGAGCTACGGCGCCTTCGTGAAGCTCGAGGAAGGCATCGAGGGGCTGGTCCACATCAGCGAGATGTCCTGGACTCAGCGTATTAACCATCCCAGCGAAATGGTTGCTATCGGGGACGCGGCCGACGTCGTCGTGCTGGGCATAGACAACGAAAAGGAACAGATCAGCCTCGGCATGAAGCAGACCGACCCCGACCCGTGGGAAGCCGTCCAGCGCAACTATCCGTCAGGCACCAAGGTGGTCGGCCGCGTGCGCAACCTGACCAGCTACGGCGCCTTCATCGAGATCGAAGAGGGCATAGACGGGCTGCTGCACGTGAGCGACATGTCCTGGACGCGCAAGGTCAGCCACCCCAGCGAACTCCTCAAAAAGGGCGACACCGTTGAGACCGTGGTGTTGGAGGTGGATCCCGAGAAACGGCGCGTCGCCCTGGGCCTGAAGCAGCTCGAGACCGACCCGTGGCAGGATGATATCCCGCAACGCTACAGGCCTGGCGACCTGGTGCGCGGAGTCGTCTCCAAGCTCACCAGCTTCGGCGCTTTTGTCACCCTCGAGGATGGGCTGGAAGGGCTGCTGCACATCAGCGAGCTGAGCGACAAGAAGATTTCCTCCCCCGAGGAAATCCTGGCCGTAGGCGACGTCGTAGATGTGCTCGTGCTGCGTGTCGAGCCGGAGTCCCGGAAGATCGGCCTCAGCATGCGCACTGACACTGTGGCAGCGCGCGAAGGTGCGAAGCCGGGGCTCGTGATTCGCAGCGACCAGATCGCAGCGGCCGAGAACCCCCAGCAGCTTGTTCAGCAAGCCCTCGAACAGGCGCAGCAGCGCGATGGGACTGACGTCGAGGGACCTGAAGTGCCGCCCGCCGGCGGACCTGGAGGCAAGGCCGAGCCGCTGCCAAGCGAGGGTATAGCTGAGCACGGGGAAGCTGGACAGCAGGCTCCGGAAACCACAAAGGCCGAAGTCCGACAGGAGACCCGGCCCCCCGCTGGTGAAGACATACAGGAACCCGAAGACACTACAGGGGATGCCGCTCCCCCATCCACGTGACGCCGGTCGCCTTGTACAAATGGCTCAAAGAAGATCCAGCGACACGGAGCTGGGGAGCTATTTGGCAAGGATCGGGCATTACGCGCTGCTGGGTCGCATGCAGGAACGGCAACTCGCTCGGCGCCACAGACAGCACGGCGATCGCCACGCACGGGAGCAACTTGTCCTCAGCAACCTGCGTCTGGTGGTGAGCATAGCCAAGAGGCTCCAACGCAGGGGCCTTCAGTTGATGGATCTCATCGAGGAAGGCAACCTGGGGCTCATGCGTGCCCGGCCTGTAAGCAGAAGCGGAGGCTACAATGGATCTGAAGAAGTTCATCCGCGACGTGCCCGGATTCCCGAAGGAGGGGATCGTCTTTCGTGACATCACTCCCCTGCTGAAGGACGCAGCGGCGCTGCAGGAAGCGGTCAGGGCACTGGCTGCCCCGTTTCGCGAGGAGGATGTGGAGTTGGTTCTTGGGGCGGAGGCACGGGGATTCATACTGGGCGGTGCGGTGGCCTGTGAGCTGGGCGCGGGTTTCGTCCCGGTGAGGAAGGTGGGCAAACTCCCCGCCGAGACCATCGAGCAAGCTTATGAGCTTGAGTACGGCACCAGCACGCTGGCAATGCACCGGGACGCTGTCAGGGCCGGCCAGAGGGTCCTATTGGTGGATGACCTGCTGGCAACGGGAGGCACCGTGGCAGCCTGCGCGCAGATGGTTGAGGCTCTTGGGGGCGAGGTCGTGGCGTGTGCGTTCTTGGTTGAGCTGAGTTTCCTGAAAGGTCGTGACGCACTGCGGCCTTACAGGGTGGTTTCCCTGATCGAGTATGAGGCCGAGTAGCCGCCTGGCGGGCTGGTGAGCTACTCCAGCCGTCGCTCCAGTGCCTTCACCTGTTCCTCCAGCCCGCCAAGCTTCTCGCGCAGGTTGGCCGGAGTCTCGGACGGCACCTCTTCCGCGAGCGAGTGCATCTCGGCGCCTATCCTCCCCAGCTCTCCGCGAACGTGATCCAACTCGGCCCTTGACGTGCTCTCCGCGGGCTCGCCCATCGCCTCCACGCTGGCGGTTAAGCGGAGCACTTGCCTCTCCAGTGCTATCCTCCCGCCCATGTTGAACACGCCGAGAACGCAGGCAAGGAAAGCCAGAACCAGGCACGTCAACCAGGCGACCACGTGAGCAGTGTTCATGTTTCATCCCCTTCCAGTTGTGCGGGCGTCGGCAAGCGCGCCTCAAGCGGGGAACTGCAAGTGATAAAGCTTCTCGTACTCGCCGCCGCGGGCCAGGAGCTCTTCATGGGTTCCCTGTTCGACGATGGTCCCGCCTTTCAGCACGACTATCATGTCGGCAAAGCGGACCGTCGACAGCCGATGTGCAATGATGAATGTGCTTCGTCCCTTTATCAGGTTGCTCAGGGCCTGTTGCACAAGGCGCTCTGATTCGCTGTCAAGGCTGGATGTCGCCTCATCAAGTATAAGGATCGGGGCGTCTTTGAGCAGGGCACGGGCAATGGTCACGCATTGGCGCTGGCCGCCCGAGAGGCGTCCCCCCTGCTCGCCGACCGCCGTGTCGTAGCCGTCGGGCAGACTTGAGGTGAACTCATGGATGTGAGCCGCCTTCGCCGCCTCGATTACCTGTTCGTCTGTAGCCTTGCGCCGCCCATAGCGTATGTTCTCGGCGATAGACCTGTTGAACAGGAACGGATGCTGACCCACGATTGCGATCTGACGCATAAGGCTTTGCCTCTTGATGTCCCGCACGTCGACTCCGTCTATTTGGACAGAACCCTGCGAGACGTCATAGAAGCGCGGGATCAAGTCCAGCATAGTGGACTTGCCCGCGCCCGTCTCGCCGACGACTGCGCAGATGGTGCCCCGCGGCACGCAGAGGTCCATGTCGCGCAGCACATGCTGATTGTCGTTGTAAGCGAACCAGACGTGATTGAACCTTATGCCCTCGCTCACTCCGTCTATCTCAACAGCGTTGGGAGCGTCCTCAACCTGAACCTCCTGATCAACCAGCTCGAAGATCCTGTCTATCGCCCCCATGTTCGCGCGCACGGTGTTGTAGCACTTCACAAGGCCCTTAAGCGGAGCTGACATTAGCAGAACGGCAGCGAGGACCACCCCTAGGTCTTTCACCGAGATAAGTTGGGCGGCGAGGAACCGATTCCCAACCAGCAGGACCACCCCCATACACAACGCAGCCACGAGCTGCGGCAGCGCGCCGGCCAAGGCGCGACTGCGCACCAGCTTAAAAGCCGGTCGGAGCTGAAGTCGATTCTTCTCGCGAAACTCCGAGTTCTCCTCTTCCTCCATTGCGAATGCCTTGACCACCCGTATACCGGTGAACATCTGATTGATGGCGTCCGTGATGTCGCCGAGCCCCTCAAGCGACTTGCGCCCGTGTTTCTGTATACGACCACCGTAGCGCCGCAGCACCGTGAGCAGAACAGGCAACCCCACAAGGAACGCAAGGGAAAGCTGCCAGCTCGTCCATAGCGCGAGACCCATTAACACAATGAGCTTCATGGGCTGCAGGAGCGTATCCTCGAAGACGAGCCTGAGCGTCTGCATCGTGCTCGCAATGTCGTTGGTCACCCGGCTAATCAGGTCGCCCGTTCGACGCGCAGTGAAGAACGCCAGAGGCGCGTGCGAAAGCGTCTGGAACACGGCAACCCGCAGGTCGGCCATCACGCTCCACAGTATCCGCCCCGTGCAGTAATCCACCAGGAAAGCGGCAATTGTCCCCAGCGGTGCTATGACGAACAGGACAAGGTACGCCACGTGTTTGAGCTGGCCGGGGCCGGGTGCCACGTACCTCTGCACCATGGTCACCAGCGGGAGTCGCGAAAGCCAGTTGCGGACCGCTTCTTTGGCCCTATGCAGCGGGTTGTACGAGGGCGCTTCGCTCTCGGGAACGCGCTCCTTTTCTGCAAGTGCCCTGTCCTCCGCGCTTGCCAGGGCGGCTGTCCCCTGGAAGCCCTGCGAAAGTCCTTCGATAAAGGGCTTCACCAGAAGCGCGAGGCCGCCGAAAATCAGGGAATAGAAACTCATGGTTACAAGAGCCAGCAGCATCAGCTTCCAGTGCGGCAACGAGAACCGATAGAACCGCAGCAGAGTTTGAACAAGTTTGCGCAGCCCGTATTCGCTCATGTGCTACCAACTCGCAAGCGCAGGATGCGAGGGGTACATGGAGTCAATCTGACGCCGCCCCACGCGACGAACCGACGGAATAGTATGCCGGAAGGCAGCCGTCAGTCAAGCCGCTGCTTCGCGACTGCCGCCTCGCGACGAATCAAAGCGAGGCAGCGCGCGCATGGGACGCTGCATTGACGGAAACACCCTGGGCAGGCAGTGACAAAATGCTATGCCCCCTGTGCCCACCAGTATATGCCCTTATATGCCCTGAGGTCGCGACCTGGCAGATCTACTTCTTCCTGCGGAAGTTCTTGCGTATTCCACAGGCCCGCCGGGCCGCCATCCACGAACCGAAGTACTTGCAGGCTGCGCTGTAGAGGGCCGAATGGTGCTCCCTCATGTAAGGGGCGGCCAGGTTCGTCCCCTTGTGCCACAGGGCAGCGATCTCTTGTTTGATGACATCCAAGCTCCAGCGTCGTCGCTTGTAGACGGCATCAGGATTGATTCGGGCAGCTCTCAGTGCTTGCTCCCATCCCTTGTAGCGCTTCAGCGCAGCATTGAACAGCTTGCAGTCTTCTTCCTGCATGGCCTTTGAATTGAGTTCGCGTCCCGCCTTGGCGCGTTCCCGAATGCGTCGGATGACCTTTTTCTCATCCCACGACTCGTAGCGGCGCACCTGGGAGGGCGACACGCCTGCGGCTTCCAGCGCTGCGTCCCAACTGCCGAACCGTGCGCTGCGAATCGCCGCATAAGCCATCCCCGAGTAATCGGGGTGCCTGCACACGTTCGTCCAGGAAAGGTCCACGCCGTCCTTGTGCAGCTTCTTGATGGTTTCTATGATCTTGTCCTGCGTCCACTTCGGGATCCTGCGCACATCCTTGTCATAGTCAATCCCAGCCGCTTGCACCGCTTTCTGCCAGCTACCGAAATGATAGTTAGCGGCGCTCAACAGACCGGCCCTCTCATTGGCCATGTGGTTATACGACAGGTCCTCCCGTTTCCGCTTGAGCCCGCGGATGCTGGCGACGATCTTTTCCTTCGTCCATTGCTTAATGGCTGCCTTGGCAGACATCCTTCCTCCTCTTTGTGCCCGCGACAGCACCTCGCACGGGGCACGCCTGCGATTAACACTGAAGCGGGAACCGCCGAAGGCTGCGCGTCCTGCCGACGGACCCACACCTCCGGCAAAAGCGGGAAAACTGCGGCGAGCTTGCTTAACTGACAACTCGCCATCATAGCAGAAGATACATCAGTTGTCAAACTATCCGGCCTCGGCGGATTCTCCGCTATTCGCCCGCCGAAGCAGGACATCTCTTTCGTCCCGCGCTCGCCCGTGACTTGCCGCGCGTCATTTAGAAGTTGAAACGCGGGCGCCCCTGCGGTAGCGTGGAATGGTAGAGAGGAGGTAGCAGCGATGGACGCGAGAGTAGTATTGGGTATCCTGTTGGGTGCTACGACAGGTTTTGCGGTAGGCTATTTCGCGCAGAAGGCGGGAGGCACGTGTCCCCTCACCTGCAACCCATACGGGGGCGCCGTCTTCGGGGCTCTCATCGGGGGGCTGATAACAGGGGCGCTTGGCGCAGGGGCACCGTCATACACACCGAGCCCATACCTTGTCTTGGTCGAATCCCCAAGTGGCTTTGAGGAGAAGGTTCTGCATGCCGAGCGGCCGGTGCTCGTCGAGTTCTCCAGCGCGCTCTGTCCGCCTTGCCGACGGATGGAGCCCATCATGCACTCACTGGCCGACCGTTTCGCGGGCAGGCTCGTCGTGGCCAAGGCCAACGCAGCAGACCTGAACGAACTTGCCAAGCGCTACGACATCCAAGCGGTGCCCACCATCATCGTGTTCAAGGACGGCAAAGAGCTTGTGCGCTCAGTAGGCTATCAGTCCGAGGATAAGTTGGTCGCGCTGCTCAGAGCGCATGTGCCTGCAGCGGACCAGCCGGAGGCGGGGGAATCGCCCCCGGAATGATGGGGACGCTTCGGCGAGGGGGTTTGGCGGTATCCAGCGCCCCTCTGGGCTCGCCCTTACGGCCAGAGATTAGCCTTGGGGCCAGGGCATACGCCGAAGGGTTCGATTTCTCCTTGACAAAGGCGGGGCTTTGAGTATACTTGGCCAGCATATGCGTGTCCCACCGTACCTTTCGTATGGTGGGCTTATGACCTCCCGGGGGCTGCGAAGCAGCCTCCGGCTTTTTTTGCACTCGCCTCGCCATTCCGAAGAGCGCCACGACATCCGTTCACCGGCGGTGGAGCGATCGCGTGCGGCGATGCTTCGCTGAAGCTGGCCTCGGCGAACTCATTGGACCTGTGTCTGCACTACTCGGGATTCAGCGCCCCGCGGAGATAGCGGCCTGTGTATGACCGCTCGTTGGCGGCAACTTGCTCCGGCGTGCCCGCCACGACGACCTCGCCCCCGCGTTCGCCCTCCTCCGGCCCCAGGTCTATCACGTAGTCGGCGCACTTGATGACGTCCAGGTTGTGCTCCACCACGAGCACGGTGTGCCCCGAACCCACAAGCGACTGGAAACAAGCCAACAGCTTCTTTATGTCGTCGAAGTGAAGCCCCACGGTCGGCTCGTCAAAAACGAGGAGCAGCCGGTCTTTAGTGGCGCCGGCCATGTACGTGGCAAGCTTGAGCCGCTGCGCCTCGCCCCCGGAAAGCGTATTCGCAGGCTGCCCCAGCTTGATGTAACCCAGCCCCGTCTTGTAGAGCAGGCGCAGGCGAGCAGCAATGCTGCGCTCGTCGCGGAAGAAGCGCATCGCCTGTTCCACCGTCATCTCCAGCACGTCGTGGATCGAAAGACCGTGGTACTTGATGTCGAGAATGTCTTTGCGAAAGCGCCGTCCCTCGCACTGGTCGCACGTCACGTAAACGTCCGCCAGGAACTGCATGTCAACCCTTATGCTGCCAGCGCCTTCGCAGTGTTCGCAGCGACCGCCCGCGGTGTTGAACGAGAACGCGCCGGCGTCAAGTCCGCGCACGCGCGCCTCTTTGGTGTCGGCGAACAGCCGGCGGATGTCACCGTACACCTTGATATAGGTGGCGGGGTTTGAACGGGGCGTGCGGCCGATGGCACTCTGGTCCACCAGCACGGCGTCGTCAATCAGCTCGCAGCCCTCTATGCGGCGATGCTTGCCGATGTCCTCCGCGTAGCCGCCCGGCTTGCGGCGTTTGATGGCGCCGTAAAGCGTGTTCCCGACCAGCGTGCTCTTGCCGCTCCCACTGACCCCCGTGACGCAAATGAACAGGCCAAGCGGGAAGTCAACGTCGATGCTCTTGAGGTTGTGCTCGCGGCACCCTTTCAGGGATATCCTGTCGCGCCCGGGACGCCTGCGCTCCTTGGGCAGCGGGATAGTCGTCTCACCGCGCAGGTAAGCGCCGGTCACGGACGTGTCGCACCCTGCGAGTCCCTCGACCGAACCGGCGTACACTACTTCCCCGCCCTGCTCGCCCGCGCCGGGGCCGAGGTCAATGACATGGTCGGCGGACTGGATGATGTCGCGGTCGTGCTCGACGACCAGGACCGTGTTGCCGCGATCACGCAGGCTCTTGATGATGCTGATCAGGCGCTCGTTGTCGCGCGCGTGGAGGCCCACGCTGGGCTCGTCGAGGATATAAAGGGTGTTGACCAGTGCAGAGCCGAGGCTCGTGGCGAGGTTGACGCGCTGCATCTCGCCTCCGCTGAGGGTACGCGTCTGGCGGTCGAGGGTGATGTAGCCCAGCCCGATGCGCACGAGATAGTCGAGCCGAACGCGCAGCTCGTCCAGCACCGTCGCTGCAACCTTCTGCTCATACGGGGACAACTGTATCTCCCCGTGGAAGAATTGGTGGGCCTGTTCGATGGTCATCGCGCTGATCTCGGCGATGTTTCTCCCATGCACCTTCACGGCCAGCGCTTCTGGGCGGAGGCGGGCGCCGCCGCAGCCAAGGCAGGTCACGTAGCGTCGGTAGCGGCTCAGCAACACGCGCACGTGCAGCTTGTACTTCCTGCCTTCGAGCCACTCGAAGAAGTTGCGCACGCCGTAGAAATGCTCCGTGCCATCGAAGACGGCGCGGCGCTCCGCGGCGCTCATTTCCTCCCACGGCACGTCCGTGGGTATGCCGGCCTGTGCCGCTCCTTGAAGTAGCTGGTCAAGGCACTCCTGCGTCGAGTCGGTCGTCCACGGTGCGATGGCGCCCTCGCAAAGCGAGAGCTGCGGATCGGGCACGATACGCTGCATGTCTATGTCGATGGTGGCGCCGTAGCCGGAGCAGTTCTCGCAGGCGCCAAGGGGGCTGTTGAAGGAGAAAAGCTGCGGCGTCAGAGGGGGAAACCCGCGCTCGCAATAGGGGCAGCAGAACTCGCTGCTGAAGCGGAGAGCATCGCCGTCCACGACACGTACCATGCACCGCCCGCGCCCAAGTCGGTAACAGGTTTCGACCGCTTCGCCGAGCCTCTCTTTGCCTTTGGGATCAGCAACAAGACGGTCCACGACAACCTCGACCTCCGCGTCGGCCGGCACGCGCGGCGCCTGGTCCGCCGTTATGTCTATGACCCGACCGTCCACCCAGAGGCGAATGAACCCCATCTCGCGCAGTTGATCTAGTTGTCCTTCCACAGGCAACTGACGACTGAGCCGCAGGGGGAAGTTGACCATGAACCGGCTGCCCTCGGGCAACGCCAGCACACGCTCCACCGCGGTGCTCACGCCGTGCGCCTCGACCTCACGCCCGCACTCGGGACAGAATAGGTGCCCCACCCGGGCAAACAGCAGACGCAGGTAATCGTTCAGCTCCGTCGCCGTGCCCACCGTTGAGCGGCGGTTCTTGACGGGGTTCTTCTGCTCGATGGCGATTGCCGGCGGGATGTTCTCAATCCGGTCAACGTCGGGCTTGTCCATCCGCTCCAGGAACTGTCGTGCGTAGGCGCTGAAGGATTCGACGTAACGTCGTTGTCCTTCAGCATACAGGGTGTCCAGGGCAAGGCTGCTTTTGCCGCTCCCGCTCACACCTGTCACTGCGACGAAGCGCCCCCGCGGGATGTCCACATCCACGTTCTTCAGGTTGTGCACCCTGACGCCGCGGGCGCGGATCGCATTGTCTCCGGACGGCTTGGTAGCTGCCATAGCCTGGTATATCCGCAATGGGGACACCATTCCAAATTGCCTAGTATACCGCCATCGCAGCTCCGACTCCAGCCGACTTTTCCGGCCCAGGAAACCGCGCCGAATAATCACGGACGAACTGCGGCGAGCGGCCAAGCGCGACATTGAAATCCTCGTCCGCACGCAGGATCATATGGCATCTTGCTCTACAGCGCGTTAGACGAAGGGAGGACCGATGAACTGCTACTGGATCCGCAACACCGAGTACGACCTGAAGGACCTTCGCAGGGCGAGCAAAGGCGTTGCAGTACTCCCGCTCGGCAGCATCGAATCGCACGGACCCCACCTGCCTCTCGGCAGCGATACATTAACCATCGCGCACATGCTCGAGCGCGTCATCGCAAAGGAGACGGTGGCGGTGCTTCCCGTTCTGCCTTACTCGTACGTGGGCGAGGCGCGGATGCTGCCCGGCGCGATTCACGTCCCCTCGCACATATTGATGGACCAGGTGGAAGCGATATGCGACGAGGTGCACCGCAACGGGTTCGACAAGATAGTGCTGCTGCACGGTCATGGCGGCAACGTGCCGCTGCACTCGATGTTCGTCAAGCGCATGCAAGAGCGCTGCAAGCCTTACGCCGTCTACAGCCTCCCGCCGCTCTGCAACATGAAGGTGGACATCGCGGAGATCATCGAGTCGAGCGAGTGGGGTCACGCGTGCGAGATGGAGACGAGCGCCAACCTTGTGTTCGCGCCGGAGCTTGTGAACCTGAAGCGGCTGGGGAAGAAACGGTTCCCCGCTCAGCCGGGGCCGGACGTGGGGGGCGCACTGACGTCGGTGGACTGGACGGCGCGGCACCCTGAGATGGCTGTGGGCGACCCGCAGAAGGCCACCGCCGAGAAGGGCGAGAAGATAATCTCCGAATGGGCAAAGGGGGTGATTGACGCGCTGCGCAAGATCAAGCGCGACCGCATAGCCCCAGTCACCATCCGCCGCTTCAACCGCCGTGTCGCGAACCCGCAATCCATCGCCGAACGCAAACCCAACAAGAAGCGTTAGGCACAGACACGCACTGATAGACACTGATGACGACGGAGGAAGGCAAGAAAGCCTGTAGCTGCCGAGCCATTCATCCGCCTGTGGCGGACCACGCCGACAGGGACCAGCAATCAGCGGTCAGCCGACGGCAAGGGTAAAGGCTTGCACTCACATCTACAGCGATCCATAGAGATGACGATGGAGCTGTCGCCCTGATCAGTGCACATCTCTATGAATCAGCCTTAGGAGTTACCTCGCCCCACCTCTTCTTTTCTCTGTGCTCTCGGCGGCTCTGTGGCTACTTGAGGCCGTGGGAGAGGAGCATTTGGGCAGCCTTCCTGGCGTCGCGCCGGCGGACCCAGAACTTCACCATTGCCATGCCGTCCACGGGGTAGATCACAGACATCACCTCGTTGTTCGTGGCGTAGGGTATCCCCTCCTCGTCGAGCCACACCTTTATGACGACAACCTCCCCCTGCCTGTTAGTTGTGTAGAGCAGCACCAGATCATCGTCGTCCGACATCGCAGCCCTCTCACAAGTAACGTCGCGGAAACGTGCTGGGAGGAATATTACCACCACGACACCACCGGCACAACGCAAACGAACCAAGCGCAGGTAACCACGAAGTGCGCGAAGCACGCGAAGAAAGGATTCAACACAACGACGCGGGCGCCTCTTCCCCCGTGCAGCTTCGAGACAGTCGAACTCCTCAGCACCGGCTGACCGGGGCCAACAGCGATGAGTTCTCTTGGCACGTTTCTCTCACTCCGTATCCACAGGACGACCGAAGTGCGGCACGACTTCACCACGTTCACGCGGGCGTGTCAAGTCCCTCTCCGGCTTGCGGGCCGCTCGCCTCACTGGTACACTACCTGCCTCATCATGCTTTGTCATTCAACGCGGAGGAGGAACCGTGTTCAGAGGGATCCTTGCCGGGCTGGGCGGTCGGGCTCTTAGTTGGGCTGGGGTCGTTCGTGACTACGAGGCCTGCGAGACAGTGGCATACCTCGAGCCCGACAAGGCAAGGCGTCGGCGCGCCCTCGACGAGCACGACGTGCCCGAGTCGAAGATGTTCCCTTCGCCGGACGATGCGATTGCCCGACGCGAGGCGGACTTCGTGCTCGACGTGACGCCCCCCCGCTATTGATGAGAGGCACCAATGGGCAAGTGGCGCGCAGGGCGCGAAGACTCCGTCTTGCTTCGCGACATGACGCAAAGACTCATCGAAGCGTCAACGGTGCGGCCGGCTCAGAGAATCGCGGGGGTGGAGAACACCACCGGCCGCTCGCTCCTCACGTCCGGATACAGCCCGGAGGACAGCGCTGCCCCTCCCGCCTTCCGTACGCGCGATCCGGCCTGGGTGGCGGAGAGCGGGCTGATACCGCCCGAGGATGTCTGGGGATGGCTGACTCTCATGGCCGAGACCATGCACGGCCCGAAGCGGCTCAGAGTCGCAGGCGGCGGCATCGTGCTGCCCTACTCGGTGCCCGATCACATACACATGGACGGCACCCCCGTTTACTATCCTGCCACGTGTGCCTCCGTTGAGACGCAGGCACCACCGGGCGGGAAGTATCCCCCCCATGACGATCAATACTGGCCGACGCTCACTGCCTACGCCTACGCGAAGATGACAGACGACTGGCAGGCCTTCGGGCGAACCGTGAGAACGCCCATGGGCGAGGCGCCGCTGTCCGAAGTATGTGAACTGACGCACAACTCCTTCCCCGTGGATCGGAACACCCAGACGTGCATCGCCAGCGACGAGATGGAGGAACACATCGTTGACTGGGGTTACGCCGACTCCGTAACCAAGACGGGCAAGCTGTTGTTTCCGTCGCTGCTTCGCCTCGAGTCGGCGTTGAAACTGGCGGAACTGTTCGAAAGGAACGGCGACGATTCCCGGGCGGCCGAATACGAGAGGCAGGCGTCCGCCATGCTCGTGTCAATCCCTGCCGTGTTCTATGAGGAGAACCAACGCGGCGATGCGTGGCTCATCTCGGCAACCGGCCTGGGTGACAAGCCGGACGTGTGGGGGTCGGCGTTTGCAGTCTATCGAGGCTTTGTCGACGGGCCCCTTGCCGAAGCGATAGCGCGCACACTGCTCCGCGGCTTTCGCGAGACGACGACAGTCGCGGAAGGGCAGGTGCGCCATATCCCCACGAGCGACGGGTTCTGGCAGACTTCATCAGCTCCCGAAGGGACCGGTCAGAACGGCGCTTACTGGGGCTATGCGACGGGGTGGTACATATGTGCACTAACGCTCGTGGATGAAGCCGCGGCGGCAGAGATGTTCTCGGAGTTCATGGACCACCTGCGCAGCACGTGGTCGGACGACCTGAAGGCGTGCGCGTGGGAATGCGTCAACCCTGAACTCGACCATCGTGGGGCGCCGGGTTGCCTCACCACAATCGCCCTGCCCTACGCGTGCCTCAAGGAAAAGGGCCTGCTGGACCTTCCAGATGACTGAGGGGCAGAGATGACATCGCGCAAACGCACTTTCCTGGCGCTGAATTTCGAAGAGCCCGACAGGGTTCCCATTGACTTCTGGACGTCCGCAGGGTTCCGGGCGAAGCTGATGTCTGCGCTGAAGACTACCGAAGAAGCTTTCCTGGACTCCAACGACGTTGACCTGCGCTACATCGAAGGGCCGGCTTACGTGGGACCGCCCTTGCGCAAGTCGGCCGACGAATCGGAAGAGGACATCTGGGGGGTGCCGCGCAAGGTGGTTACGGTGCATGCGGGGGGGGCCGTTGAGCGATACAAAGAGGTCACACGGTCCCCGCTTGCCGGCGCCACTACGCCGGAGGAGATCCACGACTACAACCATTGGCCCTCCCCGGACTGGTTTGACTACGGGGAAATAGAAGCCCAGTGCGACAGGATTCGCCAGCAGGCAAGGGTTGTCGTTTTCATGGGAGACCGTCTCAACCGCATCGCACAACTCAAGCCCGCCATGTATGTTCGCGGCACCGAAGAGATATTGCTCGACATGAGTCTGCGTCCAGAGATTGCCAGAGCAGTGTTCTCAAACATTCGCAAGTTCTACTGCGCGTACGCGGAGAGAATCTTCGAGGCGGCAAACCGGAAGCTTGACATACTGCTCACGGGAGATGACTTCGGCGCACAGAACGGTCCCCTGCTGTCCAAGACGATGTGGGAGGATTTCCTCGGACAAGGATTTGCAGATTACGTGAACATCGCAAAGGACTACGGCGTTCGCGTGATGCACCATACATGCGGGGGCGTCCGCCCGCTCATTCCTCTGATGGTGGAACGCGGGCTCGATATTCTCCAGTCGCTGCAGCCCGAAGCAGCAGGGATGGAACCGAGGGATCTGAAGGCCGAGTTCGGCGACAGGCTTGCGTTCCAGGGAGGCATTTCGGTGCAGCGGACGCTGCCTCTGGGCACGCCCGAGGACGTGCGCGCCGAGGTCAGAGACAGGGCTGAGGCCTTCGGGCCTGGCGGCGGCTACATCTTCGGCACCTCTCATAATATCCAGGTGGACACGCCCATAGAGAATGTGCTGGCACTCCTCAAGGCATATAAGGAATACGGCCCTTACGCCCCCTGATGCCGGCCGACTACACGCCGCGCTCGTCGCCCACTCCGTGAGAACCTGCCTGCCGCGGCCGCGTTGACACCTGCCGCCCCTCACTGCTAACATCACGCCAGTATGAATGCCCTTCCATCAGCCGGCATCGTTCGAGTGCACGCCCACGGCATGCAATGGCTGACGACAGCCGATTTCGCCGACGCACTGCCGAAGCTGGATATCGAGAAGGCACGCCACCCCGAGCGGCTCAGCGAAGCTGAATTCGTCAAGGACAATACCGTCAGAACCGTTATGCGCGTTGCTCATCCTTCCGCTCCCGACGGCCGGCGCCTCTACATCAAGCGCTTCAAATTCAAGAACCTCCGCCGCAAACTCAGGCACCTCGTCATGCCGACCCAGGCGGAACACGAATGGCGCATCGGACGCGCCCTTCAGCGTGACGGCATTCCCACATGCCGCGTGCTGGCGATGGCCTGCCGCAGAGGCGTCGTCTTCCACCAGGAGGCTTTCCTTGTCAGCGAGGAGATCCGCGAGACCGTTCCACTTGCCCTGCATTTCGCGTCGCCAGGCCCGGAGCCACTGCAACCCGGGGACAGGAAACAGCTCATCGAAGAGCTTGCAGCACTCGTGGTTCGCCTGATCGGCGCGGGCTACTACCATTGCGACCTGCACGCCGGGAACGTGCTCATCGCGCCGCATCGCCCGGTTGGTGAGCGCTTGTTCGTGCTCGACCTGCACAGCATTCGCAGCGGCCGACCGACCCGGCGGCGCGTGCTGCGCATGCTGGCGTTTCTGGCCGACTCCAGCCAGCGCTCTGGCACGGGGAATACTGACAGGGTCCGGTTCCTGCGCGCATTGGTCAAAGGGAGAGCCGAAGCCGGCCGGCCGGCGCCGGGCACTCTGAGAGACTGGGCGATGTGGGCCAAGGCTGCGTGGGAGCAGCACCGCCGCCGACACGTGCGAAGCCGGACGCGACGCTGCCTCCTGGAGAGCAAGGAGTTCACCCGCGACCGCGCGCCGGGCTACAGGGTAATGCGAAGGCGCGAGTTTCCCCTTGAAGAGGCTTTGGCGACTGCGAGGGCTCACGAGGAAGCCATCGCAGGCAGAGCGGGCTGCTGCGAAATACGTAAGAAGGGACCGCGCACGGAAGTCACCATCTGTCCGTGCCGGACAGCGGGTGCCGTGTGTGTCAAGGCGTTTCTGAGGAGCGGCTTCTCTGAACGCCTCAAGGACCTTTTTCGGCCTAGAAGCCGTGCGAGGGCTGCCTGGATAGCTCACAGGGGCCTTCGCGTGCGCGGCCTCCCTGCTGCGCGAGGACTGGCCTTGCTGGAAGCCGGGGCCAAGCTCTCGGGCCGGCCGGACTACCTTATCATGGAGGCGCTCGAGGTGGACGGCAACCTCCAGGAGATGGCGTGCACGCGCCTCGCTGGCAGCCAGCAATCCGATCGCCCGTTGCTCACCGCCGAACAGCGGCGAGAACTCATCCTGGCAGTGGCCGACCTCTTCAGGCTGATGGCGGAGAAACAGGTTGAGCATCCTGACATGAAGCCATCCAACATCCTGGTCGCCACAGACGCCGGGAGGGTCCGGCTATGGCTTGTTGATTTGGACCGGTTGCGATTCGAGGAGCGGTGGGAGCGAAAGCAATGGGTGCAGCATCTGGCGAAGTGTGACGCGGGTCTGCCGGCGCAGGTGACGCTGCTGGAGCGGATGCGGTGTCTCAGGGAGTGTGGGCGGGGCCGGTGGACGCCGGCGCAGAGAGGCGAGATTGCGCGCGCCGTCCGGGAGTGCTCGCTCATGCGCAATCCGGCCTGGGGTAGTGGTTGGCCGGGTGGGCACCTTTCGGACGCGTAGGGTACGGTCGTAACCCCATGGAACACAAGGAGTTATGCTCTGAGCCCGTGATGCTTTCCCTGCTTGACAGCCCTCCTTGCCTCGCGTATAATATCCTCGGACTGGCAAAGGGATGAGTGCCCGCAAAGACAGGGCGAACGTAAGTCGTCCCATCAGGCTTGCTTTCCCTCCATTTCCCGGCGCTATGCCCCTGCGTGCTGCACGCCGCCGCCGCACGCAGTAGGAATGCGATTACCTTGCGGGCCGGCGGGCAGTCAATGCGCGGAACAGCCGTGGCGGCGGGCCTGCGGGCACGCCTCACGGAGACCGGCGGAAGTCCGCAGAGGACACAATCATGGCAGAAAACTTGCTCGTGCTCGGCCTCCAGTGGGGAGACGAGGGAAAAGGACAAGTCATTGACGTCCTGGCCGATCGCTACGACGTTATCGTGCGTTTTCAGGGCGGCGCCAACGCGGGTCACACGGTGCGAGTAGGACGCGAGAAGTTCACCCTCCACCAGATACCCACTGGCATCCTCAGGACAGGGAAGCTCTGCATCATAGGCAACGGAGCCGTAGTGGACCCCGAGGGCCTGCTGGAGGAGATTGACACCCTCGAGAAGCGTGGCCTGCAGGTGCATGGCAGGCTGCTGGTGAGTGACCGTGCCCACGTCGTCATGCCCTACCACAAGATCCTCGACGGTCTTCAGGATGCATCTCGGGCGGTCGGCAAGAAAATCGAGACCACCGGCAGAGGGATCGGCCCCTGCTACGCGGACAAGGCTGCGCGACGAGGACTGCGGCTGGTCGAGATGATGCAGCCGCAAACCCTCCAGGCACGGCTGAAGGAACTGGCCACTGCCAAGAACAGGGAGTTGACGGCGCTCTACGGCGCCGATCCGTTGGACGTTGAGGCGCTCTGCGCCGCCTACAGCGGCTATGCTGAGCGGCTAAGGCCTTTCGTGCGCGATACGCTGCCGGTCATAGGCGCCGCCCTGGCTAACGGCAAGTCGATTCTCCTTGAGGGCGCGCAGGCTGCGATGCTGGACATCGAGTTCGGCACCTACCCCTACGTCACCAGCAGCAACGTGACGGCCGGCGGCGCGGCGGTCGGCACGGGGATCCCCCCAAGCCGGATCGACCGGGTCTTGGGGGTGATGAAGGCCTACTGCTCGCGCGTGGGAGGCGGCCCCTTCCCCACGGAGCAGGACAACGAGATTGGCCAGCTCATGCGCGATCGCGGCGAGGAGTACGGCTCCACCACGGGCCGCCCCAGGCGCTGCGGATGGCTGGACTGCGTGGCGCTGCGTCACGCAGTCGCAGTCAACGGCCCCGACAGTGTCGCGTTGACCGGGCTGCCCGTGCTCAGCGCCCTGCCAAAGCTCAAGATCTGCGTGGCTTACAGGCTCGCCGGTCAGGTGGTGAAACACGTCCCGGCCGACCCGGATGCACTGGCACAGGCTGAGCCCGAATACGAGGAACTCGACGGCTGGCAAACGGACATCTCGGGGGCGAAGGCATTGGAGGAAATGCCTCGCGCCGCTCGGGATTACGTGGCTGCAGTGGAAGCCGCTGTCGGCACTACGGTGGACATGGTCACGGTCGGCCGGGGGCGAGGTCAAATTGCGAGGCGCACCGGGAATGGATGAGGTCCCCAAGAAGTTGCCCATCCACGTTGCGGTAATCATGGACGGCAACGGCCGCTGGGCTCATGCGCGCGGTCTGCCGCGCACCGAAGGACACATGGAGGGCGCGGAGAGCGTCAGGGCCATCGCCAAGTGTTGCGTCGAGTTCGGCATCCCATACCTCACGCTCTACGCGTTCAGCACGGAGAACTGGCGCAGACCACAGGAAGAGGTCGGCTTCCTGATGGTGCAGCTGGCCAGGTTTCTTGTGGAACGGCGCGATGAGATGATAGAGAACGGAATTCGCCTCCAGGCAATCGGCCGCATCAGCGAGCTGCCAGAGGCCGTCCAACGGGAGCTGCGGGGAACAATGGAGGCCACTCGCAACGGTTCCGCGCTGACGCTTGTCCTGGCACTGAACTACGGCGCCCGCAGCGAGATCCTCGACGCCTGTAAGGAGCTGGCAGCGCTGGTGCAAGCAGGCCGCCTTGCCCCCGGCCAAATAGACGAGGACCGCATCAGCGGATGCCTCTACACCAGAGACATCCCTGACCCCGATCTGCTGATCCGGACGGGGGGAGAGAGACGCGTGAGCAACTTCCTGCTCTGGCAGATTTCCTACACCGAACTGTGCCTCACTGACGTCCTGTGGCCCGACTTCCGACGTGAGGCGTTCCTGGAGACCCTGCGAGACTATGCGAAAAGGGAACGGCGGTTCGGCAGCCTCGCAGAAGCCGACCGTCAAGGAGAGGCCAAGACGCCGCGATAGGATGGCAGAGCAAACCGCCCTGACAGAAGAGGATTCCCCCCGCCCCAGTCCGCCCGCGCAACCTGCCTCCCGGAGCGCTTCGGTGCTCGCCAGGACCCTGGAAGGCGCCATCATTCTGCTGTGCCTCGGCGGGTTGTTTCTGCTTGATTCGCTCTGGGCAACCGGATACGTGACGGCGGCTCTGAGCACGGTCGTGGCAGCGTCGGCCCTGTACGAATTCGGAAGGATCGCCGGGCGACCGGGCGATTCCGCAGTTGTGTCGATGATGCTGGGTGGCAGCGTGCTGGTGCTGGCCCAGTGGGCTGGCTGTGCGTTCCACAATGTGTTTCCGGACCCTTGGACAGTGACTGTGGCTCTGCTCTGCGTCGGCGCACTTGGTGCGCTCGGTGGAAGGGCCGTTCGAGGCCGGATAGAGGGCAACGCCGAAGCGGTGAGCATAACGGTGCTGGGGCTGATTTATGTGGCTGTCCCCCTTGGCCTGGCCCTGGCAATCCGTGTGCGCTGGGGCCTGGTCGGCTTCATTACGATGTTGGCCGTCTGCAAGGCCACTGACATAGGCGGCTATTATGCGGGAACGTTAATCGGAGGCGCCAAGCTGAGCCCGCGGGTCAGCCCGGCGAAGACGGTGGCAGGGGCGATCGGCGCGACTGTCGCGGCCATGGCGCTCGCGGTGGCACTGAGTTCCTTCGAATGGAGCATCATGAGGCCGCTGGCGGGGTTGGTCTACGGTCTGCTCCTGGGGCCGGTGGCCATAGCAGGCGACCTTGCGGAGTCGGCCCTGAAGCGTCAGGCGGGAGTGAAGGACTCCGGGAACCTCCTGGCGGGACATGGGGGCGTCCTGGACGCTGTGGACGATGTGCTGTTTGCGGCTCCTTTCAGCTACCTTTTCTTCACTCTGGCTGCTCTACAATAGGAGGTGGGCGCGGCCGCAGAGCCGTGCCTGAACATGTGTTGCAGAGGGCACTGACATTCGACAGTAAGGAAAGCATCGTGAGGCTGCTTGGCGCGCGTGATGCATTCCTACGCCAACTTCGCGACGCTTTTGACGTAAAGGTGGTGGCTCGGGGCAACCAGCTGTCGCTGGAAGGACCGGATGGCCAGGTCGCCGATTGTCAGCACGTGCTGGCCGCCATGCAGCAGCGCCTTGCAGAGAACCGTCCCCTGACCGAAACCGTGGTTTCAGAACTCATACGGGACCAAAAGGGCCGCCGGGGCTACGATCCGCGCGCCGACGCCTCTCTGCTGGATTTTCTCAAGAGGCAAGCAGCCGCTCCCAAGACCGCCGGCCAGGCTCGATATGTCAGGACCATCCTTGATAACGACATAGTCTTCTGTATCGGGCCGGCGGGCACGGGGAAGACGTACCTGGCCGTCGCGGTCGCGCTGGATTATCTGAAGCGGGGAGAGCTGAAAAGGATCGTGCTCTGCCGCCCCGCCGTCGAAGCAGGCGAGCACCTGGGTTTCCTGCCGGGCGACATGCGAGCCAAGGTCGACCCCTACCTGCGCCCGCTGTACGATGCGCTGCACGACCTGATGGACCCCGCCCAGGTGAGGAAGTACGTTGACAACGACCTGATCGAGATACTGCCTCTCGCATTCGTGCGCGGCCGCACGCTGGACAACGCATTCATCGTTCTCGACGAGGCGCAGAATTGCACGGTCGCCCAGATGAAGACGTTCCTGACGCGGCTCGGCACCGTCGCCAAGCTCGTGGTCACCGGGGATATTACCCAGGTGGACCTGCCGGGCGACCAGCAGAGCGGACTGGTGGACGTGCAGGGCAGACTGGCAAACATCAGGGGCATAAGGTTCGTGCGGCTGGGTGAAGATGACATCATGCGTCATCGGCTCGTGCGGGACATAGTGAACGCATACCAGAAGGAAGCATCTCCTGAAGTCTCCGGCTCGCCCGAGTCAACCACGCCGCCGGCCGCGGAGGACACCGACGATGCGCAAGCCTAAGAGGGCCGCCAATTCCCCCAGGAGCGCACGCCCCAAGCTACGTGCCTCCGCGGTGAACTCAAGACGCGACGGCGGGCCTCCCGGCGCCTTTTCGAAGCTCGTCCCGCGGCGCGCCAACGCGTGGCAACTGCTTGCCTTGATCTCCCTCACGGTCGGCGCGTATCTGATCGTGATAATAGGCCGGCCGCCGCTCGGGATAGAGATCGGCGAACCGGCGCCCCACGACTTCGTGGCGAGGATACCCTTCCAGTGCGTTGACATCGAGCGCACGCGGATCTTGCGGGAACTCGCCCGTCAGCAGGCGCCCCTTGTCTTCAACGCTACCAGAGAGGACTTCAGAAGGTCGAAAGACGCACTGCTCTCGATCATCAGGGAGGGTGAGGCTAGCCCGGACTGGGACCCTTTGAACGCGGAGACCCAGCAGCGTCTTCGGCCGCTGCTCCCGCTGCTCAGAAGGCGGATAGAACCCACCGAGGCGGCACTCGAGCGCCTGGGTGGGCTGCCGGTTGCAAGCCAGTCTGAGTGGGATAGAAACGCGGCGGAAGGGACGAAGACAATCCTCACGTACGAAGGTCCTGACGTCCCTGAAAGGACGATCCTTCCGCAGCAACTGGTGCTTCTGAGCCCGGACAATAGCGGTTTCAGAGAGGCTTTCAAGGAACCGCTCGATGACGCGCCTTCAAGCGAGAAGACCACTGCGCTCAGCGTGCTTGCAGACCTGCTCCAGCCCACAATAGCGATAGACATAGTCCGCACGCACCAGCGCGCCGAGGCGGCCGCGCAATCCCAGCACCCGATCATAAAGCAGATCCTTCAGGGGGCGCCGCTGCTGCTGGAGGGCAGGGAGGTGCGCGAACAAGACGTCGTGACACTCGATGCAGAGCGAGAGCAGTACTGGCGAAGCAGCATTGGCAGGCAGGTCCGTTACCAACGTCTTTCAGGACTGGCTGTGGTTCTGCTTACCGTCGTGGTACTCGGAGGCGCCTACAGCGCCCGGTATCGCCCTGAGCTGATCCACAACAAGCTCCAGAGCCTATCCTTCGCTCTGCTAACATTGGCCCTGGTAGGGATCGCGCGGCTGTTCGTCGTGTTCGGTGTGCCGGTGCTGGCCGTGCCCGTGCCTTTGGTGACGATGGTGTTGTGTCTGGTATTCGACCAGCGGTTCGGGTTCGAGACGGCGGCGCTGTACGGACTGCTGGTCGCGATCGCGCAGGGTACGGCGGACCTTTCGTTCGCCGTTCTAGTGTTGGGCGCGATGATGACGGCCATGATGACGGCGCGGGTGCGCTCCAGAAGCACGCTCATAAAGGCCGGCCTCTTTGCAGGAGGCGTGCAATGGGTCGCCGCGTGGGGACTGAGGCTGTTGACAATGACCGCCGGCCTGGGGACACGTGAGCAGTTCTGGGAGTCGATGTTCTCGGTCGATGCACTGTGCGCCTTAGGCAACGGCATCATGAGCGGCTTTCTTGTCAGCGGCCTGTTGCCGGCCATCGAGCGGCTGTTCGGGGTTACGACCGACATACGCCTTCTAGAGTGGAGCGACCCCAACCAGCCGCTCCTGCAGCGACTGCTGCTGGAGGCGCCCGGCACCTACCATCACAGCATGATCGTCGGAAGCCTTGCCGCTGAAGCAGCCGAAGCAGTCGGCGCGAACCCGCTCCTGGCGCGTGTGAGCGCGTACTTCCATGACATAGGGAAGCTGAAGAAACCTGAATACTTCGGCGAGAACCTGCGTGCGAACCAAGACAACCCGCATGAGCACCTCTCGCCCAGCATGAGCAGCCTGATCATCACCGCACACCCGCGAGACGGCGCAGAACTTGCAGAACGTTACGGCCTGCCGGAAGAGGTGAGAGACATCATCCTCGAGTCCCACGGTTCAACCGTGACGAGGTTCTTCTGGGACAAGGCAAAGAAACGAGGCGCCGAGGCCGTCGAATCGCAGGAGAACATATTCCGCTACCGAGCGCCTAAGCCAGCCAGCAAGGAAGCGGCCTGCGTGATGCTCTGCGACGCAGTGGAGAGCGCCGCACGGGCTCTCGGGTCCCCATCCCCCGCGAAGGCCACCAGCCTGGTTCACGAGATCGTAATGGACCGGTTCCATGACGGGCAGCTCAGCGAATCGGGCCTAAGCATAACGGACCTGGACCGAATCGAGAAAAGCCTCGTTCATGGGCTCAGCGCGGCCTTCCACAACCGCATTCGCTACCCCGGTCAGGAAGCGGAGCAGCCCGCGTAGAGCAGACATGGGAAGGTTCTACATAGAGGTGGCAGACCGACACGGTGGGCTCAGTTTCGACGGCCTTGCGCTGAAGCGTATCCTGAGAAGCGTGTTGGCTGAAGCCATCGGCAGCGCTGAGCTGAGCGTGGCGGTCGTCGGGGACGCCGAGATGCAACAAATCAACCGCACCTTCCTCGGGCGCGACCACCCTACGGATGTGATGGCATTCCCCTACAGCACGGAAGAAGACCACTTGGAGGGCGAAGTGGTGATCAACGCCGATGAAGCGCTGCGTCAGGCCGCGCAAAGGTCACACGGCGCGGAGGATGAGTTGCAGCTTTATGCCGTTCACGGGGTGCTGCATCTGCTCGGATACGACGACGCAGACGTCGAACAGAGAAAGCGCATGCATGAGCGCGAACTCTCAATCCTGGCAGCCTGGGGTCGCGCTCTTGATTCCTAGACTCTCTTGGAGGAACGGCTCTTGTTGCCCGGGGTTCTGCTGGCAGCGCTCTGGCTGATCACCTTCCTTCTGGCCATGGCTGAGTCCGCCCTGACGTATGCTTCTCTTTTCAAACCCGAAGAGACTAGCTGGCGTCCCCAGACCCCCGACCGCGACTTGCGCCGTCCGGACCGCCCCGGAGTTCCCCAATTGGCGGCAGTCTCAACACTCTAGCGGATCGAGCACGCCGTGGCGAATTACCACCGCACTGAAGGGATCTGCCTCCGGCGATTGGACTACAGCAACACGAGTCAGGTTGCGACCTTCCTCACACCGGATGCGGGCAGGTTGTCTTTCCTGGCGAAGGGAGCCAAGCGGGCACCCAGGCGCGGCGTGCGCTGCGGGTTCGACCTGCTCGGCCGATACGAACTGATCTACACCGAGCGGCGCACAGGCTCTCTGCTCAACCTGACGCAGCGATGCCTGCTGGAGGGCTTTCGGGGGCTGCGCAGGTCGCTCGAGCAGATAGTGTGCGGGTACTACGCGGCCGAACTCCTCCTCAACTTCACGGCTGAGGCTCAGCCCTGCCCGCAGCTCCATCAGTTGTGCCTGGAGTCCCTTCGCCGCTTCGAACAGGGACAGAGCCTGGGGCTTTCAGTGCTGCTGTTGGAGTTGGGAACGCTTCGCGACCACGGCTCATGCCCCGACTTCGACGTGTGCGTGGAGTGTGACCGCAAGCTCAGGCAGACCGGCCCCCTGCTGTTCAGTCCGGCGCATGGAGGCCCCCTGTGCGTGCGTTGCGGGCGCAGCCTCCACCAGGGACCCGCTTCTCAGGCCCTGCACGTGCAGGCGCCGCACCTCGCCTTCCTGGCCAACCTGTCCGCCGGGCCGTCGAGTCGCCCTGATCGCCTCGGCGTCAGCCCGCAGCAGATTGTGGCGGCCAGTCGCATCCTGCGCAGCCTGATGAGATACGTGCTGGGCAAGGAGCTGCGGATGTGGAAGTACCTGCAGGACCGCCATCTGAGCAGAGCATTGAACCGCATCAGGCCCGGTGCCTCTCGCGCCCCTACACCTGAATCTCCCTGAGGCGGTCAATCTGCGCCGTAACCTTCCGGAAGGCAGCACCTATCTGCTCGGTTACGGACGACACGTCTTTCCAGCAGTGGCCGCCATACATCAGCATGTCGAGTTCGCGACACCTCTTTTCGGCAACCGGACAATCGCCCTCGCGGTAGACGATCTCCTCGTTGCGCGGATTGGCAGCCCAAGGGTACCCCTTGCCGTAGTGGAACTCCTTCCTCTGGAACGTACGACGCATGTGGATGGGAGTGCCGACATAGCTGCCCGCGATAGGGACGCCCTCGGCCTGGAGGGCCGTCAAGTACTGCTCTCGCGAAACGCCAGGCACGCGCTCGCCCACGAACGTCCAGTAGGCTATGTGCCATGCGGGGTCAAGATGCTCCGGCAGGTCCTGCGGGCGAATGCCAGGCATGCCCTCCAGCACCTCCGCCAGGTGCGCCACGTTGCGCCGGCGCCACTGGTTGAGCTGCTCCAGCCGATCGAACATCTTCAACGCGAGGGCGGCCGTCAGCGCGTTGATTCGGTAGGTGTAGATGAAGCTGTCGATGCGCTCCTTGAGCTCGGGGATGGCAATCTGGTGGACCGTGCGCAGGGGATGCATTCCAGCGAGAAGGGCGCGCTCGTAAAGCTCGCGGTCGTCGGTCACGAGCATGCCGCCATCGCCGGCAGCGATGTTCTTGCCCGAGCCGATGGAGAAGCATCCATAGTGTGCCATCGAGCCGACCTGACGGCCCTTGTAGAGTGAGCCCTGGGCCTGGGCGCAATCGGAGATGACGATCAGCCCGTGCCTGCGCGCGATCTCCATAATCGGGTCCATGTCGGCAGGGATACCGCCGATGTGGACCAGCAGAATGGCCTTTGTGAACTCGGTGATCTTCTCTTCGATCTTCTCGGGGTCCAGTGTCAGGGTCTCGGGGTGGATGTCGGCGAAGATCGGCACCCCGCCCGCCTGAAGGATGCACGACACCGTCTGCCCCCAACTGAACGGCGAGGTGATGACCTCGTCGCCCATCTCCAGCACGCTCATGCACGCCATGTGCAAGGAGGGACCCCCGCCGCACGTAGCGATGGCGTGGGCCACGCCCAGCTCGGAAGCGAAACGTTCCTCAAGCTCTTGCGCTCGCCCGCCTGGCCCCGCCGCACAGATCTGGCTCCAGTCGGTGCGGCTCTCGATAAGGGCCTGCCTGACCGCCTCTATCTCTTCATCCGTGACAAATGGCCAGGGAGGCAGAGACTCCGTCACGGTCTTCTCGCCGCCGAACACGGCAAGCTGTTCTGTTTGCGTCTTGTCAGCCACGATAGCTGAACCTCCGTTCCGTTACGACAGTGCGCCGGCTGCCGCGTGCGTTCACCTGAAGAGCTTCCGCAATCCCTTACTGATCGCCTTGGGGGCCGTGCGACGGACATCGCGTTTGCGCGCCTTGCGTTTCTTCGTACCCCGTCCGTCTCCGAACATGCTCGCCAGCTTGTAGAGACTGCTGCTGATCTTGCCAATCCTAATAGCTTACTCCTCGTGCGCGCTCCGATTTGGCAACCTTCTGGCGCCCGACGGCCATTCATGCTAATGCCCGCCGCTCGCGTTTGCAAGACGCACTTACCTCTTCCTGCATGCGCCACCGCACCATCCCCAGGCGAGGGTGCCTGGGCCACATCCCCATCCCCATGCGGAAGCGCGCGGGGTACGCTCACACTCCCGCAGATTCGAAGTGCAGCGCTTTGACGCCGTGCGTATAATCATGGCCCTGCGGCCGGATACGCGGCAGGGACTCTCGGAGACACCTGCGCCCTGCCGGGCTCGCGCGAGTTCCACGAATAGGAGGCAAGACCATGGGGAAGAAAACCCCACGCAGGAAGAAGCAGGTAGGCATCGGCATCATCGGTACGGGGCTGATGGGCTCGGTTCACGCCGAGTGCTACGTGCGCGAGGAGGGATACCGCATCATCGGCTATTTCGACCTCGACACGGGCAAAGCACAAGCACTCGCCGAACGCTTCGGCGGTCAGGTGTACGACAGCCTTGACGCACTGCTCGCCGACGAGCGCATCGACGCCGTGAACATCAGCACCCCGCAGGCCGCCCACGCCGAGCAGGTGATCGCCGCCGCCAAGGCCGGCAAGCACATCTTCTGCGAGAAACCCGTCGGCCTGACCGCCAAGGAACTGGATGCAATGCAGAAGGCCGTCGCGTCCGCCGGCGTCACGTTCATGACGGGACACGTGCTGCGGTTTCATCCCGTCATCAGCGCCGTCAGAGCCAACCTGCCGGAACTCGGCCCGTGCTACCACATGGACCTGGAGTGGTCACTGCTGATACATGAGCACACGGGCCGCTGCTGGGAAAGTTATCGCCTGGGGGGCTTCTTCATGGAGATAGGCTGCCACCTGACGGATCTGGCGGGCTACCTTCTGGGGCCGGTGGAGGACCTGACGGGCTACACGCTGCGCCTGAACCCCAAGCGCATCACCGAGGACTACACGAACTGCATGTTGCAGTTCGCCAGCGGAGCGGTGGGGTCGATCCTCGTCAGCGCCAACTATCGCAGGGGCAGACAGGGCTTGCTGCATGGGCGCGTGCTGGGTGAGAAGGGACGAATCGACTTCACGCTCTATCCATACAAGCGCGCCTTCAACGAAGTTACGCTCACGATTGACCACGGCAAGAAGATCTTCGTCCCTGACATCACCGTCAAGGACATCCCGATCGAGCCTCGGCCGTCCCTCACCAAGGTATACCTCGGCTACTTCGACGCATACCAGCGGGAGGCTGCGGCATTCCTGAAGGCCGTTCAGACCGGAGCCGCGCCGCCCTGCACTTTCGCTGACGGACGCAACTCGATCGAGATGATCCTGGCTGCATACCACGAGCAGGGGCTTGCCACGCGCAGGCGCAACTTCGTGAACCGCCCCAAGCCCTACCGTTCCGACGCCGATTGCCACCCATTGCTGAAGCGCACGTCGTGACGCCGCCTGCGGTTGACTGACGGCACTGGGATCGCCCGCCTGATGGTGAATGCGGCAAGCCGGACTCAATCCTGTAGTCCAGCGCGGCGCTTCATCTCGGCAATGTCAAGATTGTTGATGTATCGGACCAGGTTTCGCCACACGCCGTGGAAGCCATATCCGCCGTCGCGCATCTCCTTGAGGGCTTCTTCCTTGCTCCAGCCCTGGACGGCGATGCGGTAGACAGCGCACACCGTGCCGGTCCGGTCGGCGCCGTGCTCACAGTGGACGAAGAAAGGCGCGTTGCTCCTGTCGCTAACGATCTTCAGGAAGCGGACTACATCCTCATCCTCGGCGTGCCAGGCCTTCATGGCGATCTGCTCATAGTTGAACTGGAGGTCGCCCATCTCATCGCGGTCGGAGTGTAAGGAGCGCAGGTCGACGATCGTCTTGATCCCCAGCTCCCTGAGCTGCCTCATTCCCTCTGCCGTGGGCTGCGCCCCGCGGTAAAGGTCGTCCGAGACCTTGTGCAGGTTCGGGCAGCCGGGGAGTTCCACCGGCTGCGCCCACTTGGCTGGTCGCTCGACCGGCGCACCGCTACCATTCGGCTCGGACACATCGGGGCTCGTGTCGAGAGCCCCACCGCTCTGAGTCGCCACTTCCGGCGACGAACAACGGAGACACACGACGCCCCCGCCGATGACCAACACGACTACGACAACCAGGATAGGGACGAGCCCGCGCTTCACCTAACTCCCCCCTCGATCTCGCGCTATGCGTTGCCCGTCGGCAAGGAAAGCAATTATGGCGGAGAGGGAGGGATTCGAACCCTCGGTCCGGGTCAACCCCGAACACGCGGTTTCCAACCGCGCTCCTTCAGCCTCTCGGACACCTCTCCGCCCTGCCGACTGTATCGTACGGCGAACTGCCGCCCGCTGTCAACCGGCGGCGCCACCAGCCCCCTCCGCCGCCGATCCAACCCAGCCGCCGGCCAGTTGAAACACCCCCTCCCGATGCGCTAAAGTCTTGCGCGTGGCCCGCGCATTCAGCCCTGCTCCCGCGCCTGGTCCGCGTCGTATAATGCCCGTTCGGCGCCGGTTCAGTGCTGCATCCGGGGTGCATCGTTGCGGGTTTCTCCCGGGCCAATCTTGGGCCAATTAAGGGCCAATTAAGGGCCAATCTTGGCGCAGAGATGACGCAAACAGGGTTCAAACTTGTCGCACTCGACCTGGACGGGACGATCCTCGACGACGCCGGCCACGTCGTCGCGGGTTTTGGCGCCGTTGCAGCCCAGCTTGCCGAGCTCGGCGTACACGTTGTCCTGTGCACGGGTCGTCGCTGGCGCACCGCCCTCCACATCGCCGAGCAGCTCCCCCGCGCCAGCCCCATCGTCATCTGCTGCGGCGGCGCGCTCATCAAGGATGCCGCCGAGCATCGCACCCTCTATATCAATCCTATCAGCAGCGACACCGCGCGCCGCGCCGCCGAGCTGTTCCGCGCCGGCGGCCTCGTTCCGTTCCTCCTGATGAACCGCCCCCTGGACCGACGCGAGCTGCTCATCTCAGAACTCGACCGCCCCCGCGCCGAGCAGCTCCCCTACATAGTCGCCAATGAGCACGCCGTCGAGTATTACCGCGGCCCATTCCCCGCGCTGCGCGAGGCCGTGCTTGAGGTCTACACGCTGGACGACGGCTCGGTGGTGCGCGCGCAGATGAAGATGATTCGCGACGCGCTCGGCGACGCCGCCATCGTCACCCTGCTGTCTCAGCCGCTTTACGGCCCCACCCAGGTGGACATGGAGGTGCACAACCCAACGGCGACGAAGTGGCAGGCGCTCCTGTGGCTGCTGGAGCGTTGGGGCATCGCGCCGGAGCAGGTCGTCGCAATGGGGGACGACATGAACGACATCCCGATGCTCCGCGGCGCGGGGCTATCATTCGCGATGGGCGACGCGCCGGACGAAGTCAAGGCCGCCGCCGACCGCGTCACCGGGACATGCGTTGAAGGCGGCGCAGCCGCCGCCCTCCGCATCGCGTTTCCGGAACTCGTTTAGCGGCCGGTCGTCTTGCGTCCCCAGGCGAGGGCGCCCGCCAAGGCGGGCGTGTGAGCGTAGCCCAGCGCCTTGGACTATGCGGTTGTGACGAAGACGTGCCAGAGCAGGCACAAATCGGACTTCATCCGCGCCGCCTGCAATCACCTGTCAGCGGCAATGAAGCTGTTCGAGGACCTCCCCCGGCCGAAGTAAAGGCGACGAGGGCGTAGGCGAACAGGTGCTGCGACTACGGGCGCAACGGGCTCTCGACAAGGACCTTGCGGACCTCATCACCCCCCCGGGAAGGCCTGCCGAAACACCTCAATACCGTGTACCTGTCGGTGTCTCACAATCGCTGACGGCGGACACCTCGCTTATTTCCGAGTTGGATGCGGTCCAGCTACAAGACACTTGAGGATGAGGCATCTTGTGCGCTCACCTTCGAGAACGGTTCTCGTGCCGCTCCGATGCCGGCAGATCGAGCTTCTTGATAACGATCTTCATGTCCTTGTCTAACATCGCAGCTTTCTGTCCGTCCGGGAAGACCGTCCATTCAAATACTCCATCGCTCGGAAGATCTTGAAGAACCTCTCCGGCATAGTTCATAACCCACGTGTGGTCGGGACCGGAGCGGGCGACGACCAAGCCGGACGCTATCTGCCTTCGGATCCACGGTGCATAACCAAGCCCCTCCTCCTTCCGAAGTATCTCGCCGATAGGGACGACCGTCCAGGGCCGCGGCTGAATAAGATATCCCCCGCGCGATAGATCTGAGCCCACAAGAAAGTTACCATCAGCGGTCCACAGCGGCTCGTATTCCGGCCGTTGAATTCCAAACATGGGGCTGAATTCATCCGAGAGATCAACCACTTCGCCCTCCCCCAAGTCAAGCATGTAAGTACTGTAGTTGCCCGGACGCCCATACCTCATTCTCGAGGTAGTCCATACAACGGCGGAACTGTCCGGCTTCCACGAGGCCCGAAGCTCGCCGCTCCACTCACTCAACTTTCTGACAGCCCCCGTCTCCGTGCTCAGGAGTTGAGTGTCTCCACGTGCCCCTTCGAATACAACGTGGCGGCCATCCGGTGACCAGTATTCGAACGGCCACTTGCTGCGCGAGGACCCTTCCACGTTTGGATCCTGATAGATAACGTCGGGCTTCTGAGACGGGTCAGAAAGGCTGCGGCGCCAGAACTTGCGCGGCACGGTATATGTCACGTATCCAAAGTGGTCCTGGCCCAGCCACCCGAAGCTACTGATGCTTCCCGCTGCCTCGTGTGGGCTCATTGACCAGTGTTCCCCACTCTCCATGTCAATGATCAGAATGTCCTTTCCGGAGATAACTCCCAGATGCCTCGAGTCGGGCGAAACGGACAGGTGAGTATCTTCAATCTCCGGACCGTAACCAGCCACTGTCCGTTGCAGCACAAGCATCTCTGCTGGTCGAGCAGGGCAGTCTGCCGCGGCCCAGCAGACGTAACGTGCCTCCTTCACAAGCCGGGCTTCCGCTCCCATCGGCCTGAAGGTGTGCTTTTCTCGAGTCCATACGATGAACTTCCCGTTGGGCGTGATGTCCAGGTGCGACCCAGGCCCCACTGACGTCTCACAGCCACAGGCTATTAACAGGCCAAAGAACAGGCTCCTGATGGGCCATCGCAATAGGACTTTCATTACCCGCCTCCCGAGAAGATCTTGCACTCACAGTGGGAAAATTCGTGACAGTATACTTTTATCAACCTACTGCGCTCAATCCCCAAATCACCCGACGTTCCGTGCAGGACATCTTCCGCTCCCTCGCCGTTGGTGTCCCATTCCCTCTCCTCAACCACCTGCCAGCCCCGCCACACGCACGGCGGGTAAACATCATAGATGTACACGATGTCCGTGCCAGAGTCAATAACTCTCATCGCTGAACGCTGATCCGCCGTACGGCGGACTGCCCGGTCCAGAATTCTGGATTTTGGCCGCCGGAACTTGGTATGATCCAGTGACAGAATGGGGCTGCAGCGCGATGTCGGCAGGCGGACTCTGCGGAGGAGCGGAATGGGCGAACGAATGAAGGGGGATAACGCGCCGGGCCCAACACGGAGGGACGGCTTCTATCGTAGGGATCCTATGGCCTGGCTGGAGCAGGATGTCGCCAAGCGCTATCTCGTGGAGCGCATTATACGGCTCCTGATGCTGTATCTGGCTATCGCGGTTGTCGTCATACTCAGCAGGGAGGCCGTTTGGGCGCTATGGCCGAAGCCGCCTTCGGCAGGGTACAGCCTGGCCGGCTTTGACCCGGACTATATGAAGCACTACTACCCTGATGCAGTGTCAGCCGCACACGGGGAGGGGTTTACTGACCCGCAGACGCACCACCTGGACACTCGTTATCCGCCCGGATATTCCGCTTACCTTGCAGGCGGCCTGCTGATAGCACAGGGGACGGGCGTGAACTTCGTCCTGTTGCGGCTTGCCATGGACAATCTGCTCGTTGTGCCGCTGACATGTTTGGGACTGATTGCGCTGTGGCGCATGCTCGGCATGCCGATTGCCTGGGCCATTTGCTCGGCTCTTGCGTACGCCCTCTACCCGCCCTACGTCTGGTCAAGCTTGATCCCCACGACAATACCGCTGTTCACATTCCTGCTCGTCTGGACGTGCGTGGCCTGGGCTGCGATCCCTCGCTCCCGGAGACCCGTCCTCCTATACGTTGCATGTGGAGTGGGGATGGGGCTTTCGATGCTCGTGTGGCCTGCGTCCGTCCTGCTCCCCTTCTTCGCGGCCCTGCTGATGCTGCTCAGGCGCGTCCCCCTGAAGTACGCCGTGTGCGTGATCCTTTCCGCCACGGTAGTCATCGCCCCCTGGGTCGAGAGCGCATCTGTCGCTGAGCACCACCTTGTTCCCTTGTCTACCGGCGGCCCGCCAACACTTCGGGACGGGATGACGCGATTCCCGGCGAACGCGGCGGCACAAGCCTTTCTTCAGGAACCGAAGGGCGGCTTGACGGCCGGAAGATTCGTCTTAATTGCAGCCAAAGAGGTTATCTTCCATCCCCTTGCATCTGTGGAACTCTGGGGCAACAAGTTCCTGCATTGTTGGTATGCTACGGACGTCGTCGGCGGCAGGGTCGAATGGCTGTTGGCAGCCATGAACGCAGTTGTGTTGGGGGTGGCTGCGTGGGGTTGGAAGGGTCTTCGCAGGGATCGGCGGGTGAGTCCCCAGCGGACGATGCTGGTGTATGACATGTTGTGGCTGCTCGCGTATTTCTGGATGATCAGCACTGCGGTGCTCAGCATCCTTCGCTACATGGTGCCCGTGGCATGGGTTCCGATTGCATACGGCGTCTTCGGCGTGTGCATGCTCTGGCAACGAAGGGCGGGCGCTCGTGCGGCTGCTGGGACGACGGGCATCCCGCGCCCTGAAGGCAACGCCGCCGCCACCGTAGGCACCGGGTCGCCCTGACAACGGACCGACGCGAACTGCCTGGCACACCCGCGTTCGATCACGATTACGACCCTCCTTCGCTAAAGCTGCGGAGGGCAAGTTACGAGAACGAGGACGAAGTACGGGTGCTACACCCGCTGTAAGAGGTCTTCGAGGGTACCCTTCACGAAGTGAATCCGGGCTTCTGTTACGGCGGCGCCGCCGGGAGGGATGTCGCCGAAGCCGATGCCCATGTCCGTGCAAGGATTGCTCTCTTTGCCCCCAAGCACAAGGGCCTGAGGAGAAGTTATCCCGACCGTGCAGCGCTCCCCGCCTATCTCGGCCGTCACGGCGCGCAGCGGGTTGGCCACCTGCTGCGGGGGATGCCATGCGGTTCGATGGCCCTCAGCGAGCAGGGCGTCCCTGAGCGCCTTCCCCTTCGGCGTGAAGGTCCTTGCCTCAGCGAACCCCCCTAAGCCGCCAAAGAAGTCGAACTTCACAAACCCCTCGTCGGTGTGGACGTACGTGGCGTACGGGAACGGTGCATGCTGGTGCAGAAGGCAGACCCAGACGTAAAGGTCCCGCCACACGGTTTCGCTCCTGTTTGTCAGGGTGAACCTCAGCGCAACGGCGCCCTCCCCCACCACCTCCATCTCCCCCTCGAAGACGCCGTCGAGCCGCGCCCTCCCCAGGGGGTCCTCCAGGGAGCCGTCCTTTAGGAGGGCGGTCGGCATGTCCGTGCAGGGCTCCATGCGGAGGCCCGCGTCCCGCCGCGCTGTCCAGCGCGAGCCTTCGGGGAG
>Ga0315274_10000650_pt1 | contig 53886 bp, 48 predicted proteins | sample YL17G02_20_MG_FD_203700 | JGI IMG/M metagenome (GOLD analysis project Ga0315274, IMG submission 203700) | Sediment microbial communities from Yellowstone Lake, YNP, Wyoming, USA - YL17G02_20 | ecosystem: Environmental > Aquatic > Freshwater > Lake > Sediment | place: USA: Wyoming | collected... | reverse complement strand
TAACCGCGGCACATTGTTTTGACCCCAGGTCCATTCCGACGTAAACTTGTCTCATGACGGAGGCTCCTTTCACTCGGGTATTGGACAACCCAAGTTTAATGGAGCGTCCGTCTTCTTAATAATCCAGGTCTTGAATCGTGAATTTATGCGAACACCCGGGGTCAGACAAATGACTGACCCCGCATATTAGACTTCAGCGGTCAGAGTAAACACTGGCCCGGGGGCTCAAGGCGGATTAAGGCGACCTAGCCGTTAGTCTTCGGTATAAGCGACAGGATGTATTCCCAGACCTCGAGCGCCTTGTCCAGTGACGCCTGGTCGTGCTGCATGCACGTATACATGCGAGTGCCCGCCAGGGAATTCAAGCCCAGGTTGGTCGCCACCATCTGGTAATCCTCGGCCGTGTCTTTTCTGGTGATAATCTGGTTCAGCGGGTCCGGGCCGTGCAGGTCAACCGCGAAGAATCCTGTCGTCACGTAATGGATGATGGGCCCGAAGTTATATACGAAGAACGGGAGGTCTTCTCTGGTCGAGAACAGCCCGTTCAGCGCCCCTGTCAGCTTGTCGGCGGCGTCGGTCGCCTTCTTTATCGCGTCATGCTTCTCCATGAGCCTGAGTGCGTGATAGCAGGCGCCCGCTGATATCGGGTTCGCAGCAAGCGTTCCGCCGAGATAGGGCTTCTGCCCGAGCCCTGCCCCGCAGATGTCCATGATCTCCTTCGAGCCGCACACGGCACCCGCCGAGGGATACCCGTGGGCGACTATCTTCCCGAGCACCGTGAGGTCCGGCATGATGTCTAAGTATTTCTGCGCGCCTCCCATGTCCAGCCTGAAGCCGGTGACGACCTCGTCGAATATCAGAAGCGCCCCGTATTCGTCGCACAACTCCCTGCACCGCTTGTTCCAGTCGGGATGTACAGGGTGTACCCCGGACTCGCCGCCGACAGGCTCAAGGACTATCGCCGCTATTCCACCGGCATCCTTGCTGTCCTCGAAGGCCTTCTGCAGCCCTTCGAAGTCGTTGGGCATCACGTCAACGAGGAAGTCGTAGAACTCTACCGGGATCCCCTTGCTCTGCAGAGGGCCCGTGCCGGGGATGTGCAGCGAGTACACCATCAGGTCCGACCAGCCGTGGTAACTGCCGCTGATCTTTATGATCTTTTTCTTGTCAGTATAGGCCCGCGCGATGCGCATGGCGGCCATGTCCGCCTCTGTTCCAGACTGCAGGAACCTGACCGACTCCACGGAAGGCATGTGCTTTATGATCTCTTTTGCCGCCAGCAGTTCGTACTCCGAGGTGAGGCCGGTCGATGGCCCCTTCTCCTGGATTATCTTTATGATCTCGTCATCCAGTTCGTCGAAATGGTGGCCCAGTATTATCGGGGCCCCGCACAGCAGAAAGTCGGTGTACTCGTTACCGTCGATATCCCACAACTTGTAGCCCTTCGCGCGGTCCATGGTCAGCGGGAACGGGTTGTCCGTGGCCAGGTTGTGCTCTACACCTCCCGGGATAAAGCCCTTGGCCTCTTCGTAGACTTTCAGGGACCTGTCGTGGGTTTTGTAGAACCGCTCTTTTTCCCTGGCCAGCGCATCCTCGGGGATGGGGTGTATGTCGGTGGAGATGACTTTCTTCAGTCCCTCCATGATCTCTGCGTATTCCATTTGTGAATGCCTCCTCTTCTGGTTCAACCGGTAGCGCTTTTTTCACGCCATGCCTGTTCGCGAGCCGGCCGTTTGATGCCGACGGGTGAATTATACTACCTGGATGCCAGGTGACGGCACCCGCCCTGGACAATGTGGGATATAATAATTCAGCCGTAAACGATATCGGTGTTGTTTTGTTGTGCCCGGTTGAGCCGCGGCCGTTCCGATCGAACGATGTCCGGCTCCGTCATGATTGCAGGCCCGGAGGGGGTTTCAATGGCTGAAGACAGATACGTGATCGCGCACGATGTCGGCACCGGTGGCAGTAAGGCCGCCCTTACTGATCTCTCCGGCAATATCGTCGCTTTGAGATTTCACCCCTATGAGACCAGCTATCCACAGGAGCACTGGGCCGAGCAGGACCCGGACGACTGGTGGGGCGCGATCACCTCGACCTCCCGGGGGGTGCTCGAAGACTCGGGGGTGGACCCGGGGAAAGTGGCCGGCATAGTGTTCGCCACGCAGATGCTCGGGGTCCTCCCGGTGGGCCGCGACGGAAAACCGCTGAGGCCGGCGATCATCTGGCTCGACGGTAGGGCACAGGACCAGGCCGACGGACTTGTGATCAACAAGACCGTTACAACCATCGTAAAGCCGGTCCTGCTGGCCATTGCGGGCGGGCTTCCCACCGGCAAGGATGTCGTTGCCAAGGTAATGTGGCTTCGCGAGTACGAGCAGGAGGTATATCGCGAGACCCACAAGATACTCGAGGTCGACAGCTACCTGGTCAACCGCTCATGCGGGGAGTTCGTCTATGACTGGGCCGCCGCTTCCGTCACGGGGGCTTTCAACTTCAAGGCAAAGGACTGGGACCAGCTGCTTTTCAAGATCATGAGCCTCGACCCGGAGAAAATGCCGCGGGTCGCTCCGTCTTACGAGAAGGCCGGCGGCCTTAATGCTTCGGCCGCCGAAGAGATGGGGCTTCCGGCCGGCATCCCGGTCTTCTGCGGCACCGGTGACGTCCCGGCCGCGACGGTCGGTTCCGGCGCCGTGCTGGACGGCCAGGGCCACGTCTATATAGGTTCTTCGGGCTGGCTGGCCGTTTCGGTGTCCAAGGGGAAGAACGATTGGAAGAAGGGTATATACAGCATCGCTTCCGCCGATCCCGACATGCGGCTCATGACTTCCGAAACGGAGAGCGCGGGCGCGTGTTTCAAGTGGTTCTCCGAGCACATCGCGCCCAGGGACGCGGACTACGGACCCGGCATGGACATCATGGATTACCTGAACAGGGTCGCGGCGGAGGCCGAGCCCGGCAGCCACGGCATTATTTTCTGCCCGTGGATGTACGGCGAACGGTCGCCTATACCGGACACCACTGTCCGTGGCGGATTTTTCAACGTGAGCCTCGACCACAAGGGTCGAGACGTTGCCAGGGCCGTGTTCGAGGGAGTCGCCCTGCATGCTAGGTGGCAGCTCGAGGCGCTCCGAAAGCTCGGCTTCGAAGACAGGGTCCTGCGCGCGATCGGCGGTGGCGCCAAGAGCGATCTCTGGATGCAGATCTATGCCGACGCGCTCGGGGTATCCATAGAGCGTGTATCACAGCCTCAGCATGCCGGGGCGAGGGGAGCGGCCCTGATAGCGGCGCTCGGCCTGGGCGCGTACCCGAATTTCGCGTCCCTGAGGGACGCGGTCACGGTGGACACCGTGTTCACGCCGCGCGAGGAGAATCGAAAGGTTTATGACGAGGCGTTCGAGACACTCAAGGAGACTTACCGGAGCCTGAAAAAGCTCTACCGGCGGGTGAACACGGGCGAGAAGCCGGGGAGAGAACCTGCAAGCAGTTCTATTGACCGGGGTCAACCACAATGAGAGGTCGCTGGGTTATTATGACGGGACGGAACCAGTCAGTAAGACAAGGAGGAGAGTAAATGGCAGCACCAAAGAAGAAGAGCGCAGCTAAGAAGAAGGCTACAACGAAGAAGGCAACCGCTAAGCCGGTCCTTGATGCGGAAAGCTGTGTGCTCGGGCCGTACGACGCCGAGCCGAGAGCCCTTCCCGAGGGCATCGATATGGAGAACCACGTAATAGCAACCTACTACATCTCTTTCCCGAAGTTCCTGGACGTCCACGCGCTCTCGCCGGTGCTCGCCATCGAGCAGTCGACCGGCACCTGGACGCCCACGCCGATGGAGACCCCGGAGATAAGGGCGCAGCACGTGGCCAAGGTGATCGGTGTGTACGAAGCGCCGGATTACGAGTGGATAATCCCGGAGGATGTCGTGGACAGGCAGTATATAGCACAGGTCGCTTTCCCGGCCTCCAATATCGAGTCCCAGATACCGATGCTCCTGACGGCATGCCTCGGCAACATCAGCATGGGCGGGAAGATAAAGCTGATCGACCTGCGCATGCCGAAAGTGCTCCTCGACGGGTTCCAGGGGCCGAAGTTCGGCATAGACGGAGTCTACAAGGCGCTGGGGATCCCGAAGAACAAGAGGCGGCCGCTCCTCAACAACATGATAAAGCCGTGCAGCGGTTACCCGCTCGAGGTGGGCACCGACCTCTTCTACAAGGCCGCGCTCGGCGGATGCGACGTGGTCAAAGACGACGAGCTCATCGCTGACATGGCCTACAACGGGGTCATCAAGAGGGTCAAGGCGTACATGAAGATGGAAAAGCGGGTCTTCGAGGAGACGGGCGAGCACACGCTTTACACCGTCAACATCACGGACCGCCTGCCGAAGATGCTCGACCTCGCGCGCGCGGTCGCCGAGGCCGGCGGCAACGCGCTCATGGTGAACTACCTGGCGATTGGGCCCGAGGCGATGAGGTCGATCGCCGAGGACAAGAGCGTCAACCTGCCGATACTCGGCCACATGGACTGCGCCGGCGCGTACTACATGGCTCCGGAGCACGGGGTCTCCTCCTGGATTATGCTCGGCAAGCTCCCGAGGCTGTGCGGCGCGGACTTTCTGGTGGTGCCGTTCGCCCTCGGCGGCAAGGCGCCTTATCTCCCGGAGAGGTTCAGGCAGACGTCGATGTGCCTGACCTACCCGTTCGGAGACCTGAAGCCCACCATGCCGATGCCCTCCGGCGGGATCACCCCGGTGAACGTGCCGGATATAGTCAGGGAGCTCGGCAACGAGGTCATGATTGGGTCCGGCGGAGGTATTCACGCGCATCCGGACGGCTCGGCGGCGGGAGCCCGCGCGTTCAGGGAGTCAATAGACGCGACGATGAAGGGCATCCCGCTGGACCAGGCGGCGAAGGAGAACGAGGCGCTCGGCAAGGCTCTCGGGCTGTGGGGCGTGAAGACAGAGTTCAAGATGTAGCCGACCCCGGCGGGGCACTCGAGTACTCAAGCAGTGGCGCCGCCGCGTTTTGGGGCCTGATGGCCGGTGTTGTATCATACGGTTATAACGCCGTTAACAGAACCGCGGAACTATGAACAGGGTCCTGCTTCTGAATGCCACATACGAGCCGCTTTGCGCTGTGAACGTGCGCAGGGCCATCGTGCTGTTGCTCAAGGGCAAGGCCGAGGTCCTGGAGCGTGACGGCGGCGCGCTTCATTCGGAGAAGATCACGATCGCTATCCCTTCGGTGATCCGCCTGGTGTATTTTGTCAGGGTCCCGTATTACGGGAAGGCAAACCTCTCGCGCAGGGCGGTGTTCGCCAGGGACGCGGGGGCCTGCCAGTACTGCGGCAGAAGGGCTGAGACCATGGACCACGTGGAACCGCGCAGCCGCGGGGGTTCGCATTCCTGGGAGAACGTGGTAGCGGCCTGCAAGAAATGCAACGGCAGGAAAAAGGACAAGTTACCGGTGGAGGCGGGCCTCAAGCTTCGCCGTAAGCCCGGGATTCCGCGCGGGCCCGCGACGGTAAGCCTGGAACTGGGGGAAGTCCGGGCCGACTGGGAGCGGTATCTGGAGTACTGCAGGCAGCCGAGCCGCTAGAGTATGCCAGACATGATTCTCGTTCGCGCTTGTAGCTCAGTGGATAGAGCAGTGGCCTCCGGAGCCACGTGTCGGGGGTTCGAATCCCTCCAAGCGCGCCATTGTCTGGCGTTAAGGCGAAACAGACTCCCCATTGATGGGGATTGCTGGCAAGCTACTTGTCTGTGCGAATGGCACCACCAATGGGGGCCCCGAATGATTGGCTATTCGAACCACCGACAGGGGGTTTGGGGGAGTATCCCCCAGACCTTTTTCATTTCAGGGGGGTGACAGGGGCACCGCAGGTGCCACGCCATCAGGGGGGCGCGAGCCCACCTATGGGAAGCGAGGGGAAGGGGCCCCCGAGCGACGGAGGGCGGTTCGAATCCCTCCAAGCGCGCCACTCCAGGCAGCCTTTCAGTACCTTGCTTTGTCAACACGGCTTTGCCGTCATAGACCAGGGGAGGTAGGAAGGCGGCGGCAGAGAAGGATTTATACGTCGCAATATGCAAGAGAGGGAGGCCAATGGATCTAGTGAGTTACATCGGTGATTGGAAGGGCAACGAGGTCATCGCTTTTTGCGGAGCGGTGAAGTTCAGGGGCATCCTGTCGGAGATACTCGACGGCGGTTACCTGGTCCTGACCAATACAGCGGTCATACACCCGGCATCGCAGGAGACTTCCGAGTACGAAGTCTGCATCCTGAACGTGGCGGAGGTCTCGGGCCTCGCCAGCGAGGAGGTCGTGGGGCGCGGGGTGGAAGGGGTCGAGGGGTACTAGACTGAGGAGCGATCGAGATGAAGGGCGCGTCGAAGAGATCCATAATGATGGTCCTGGCCCTGATACTCGTATTGTCCGTCATGGTGGTCTTTGCCGGCTGCGGGGCCAGGGAACAGAAGATCGAGACCCTCGATGGACTCAAGCAGGAAGCCGAGAGCAGTGCTCGTGAGGCCAACTTGAGAATGATAGATTCGGCGGTCCAGATGTATTACGCGGACAACGGCCAGTACCCGACCGACATCAACCAGCTGGCTGCGCAGTACATCCCGAACATGCCGGGCGACCCGGGGGGAGGAACCTACTACCTTCAGATGGAGGGTGGGGTTCCAAAAGCCGCGGTCAGGTAATCCAAACGGCGATCAGACCACGTCTATCTTCTTATGATTCTTTCACGAAGTTGAGCTTGAGGTTATCGACAACGCAGGCTGGCTGCCATCTGCCATAGTTATACACTGAGACATTCTGTCAGTGACATTACGAAGCAAAATGCCGGTGGTAAAAAACCTTCACTTGTTACCGATGTTGAAAACAATAGTTAGAACTGTCTTTTTTGGCCTGAGTGGGGTGTGAGCAAATTGTGGAGTTTTTTTGATTTCTTCATAGACCTGATTGTAAACGGAGACCTTGGCCGCTTTGTCTGCGTACCTATGACGGCAGCCGGGGTCGTCTTGGCCGTGTGGGGGTTCAGGGCGGACAAACACCCGTTCGGTATTCTTGGTGTAGTGCTCGCGTGTCTTAGTGCGCTACTCACCATCTCATATATCTGCCCACCTGTGATCCGCGCGATCCGAACAGACTGGGGGACCCCTGGCCATATAAAGCGCCTATTACTCAGAGCCGTCTTTACAGTGACATTCATTACGGGTGGAATATCGTTGGCTGGAGGTATAGTCATTGCGTCTTTCGGGTTCTATTACCACAAACATCCGCTAAATGTTCTTGGCATAGTTCTTTCCGTGTTTGGAGTTTGTCTACTGTTATTGACAGGCTCGAGCGAGGTTCGGGACTGGGTGCGATACTGGGCGCGTGAATCAATTGGCGTCGATCGAATCCAAAGTGATAAAAAACGCAGGTAACGCCCAGTCAACTACAGTAAAGGTTGTCCACCGGTTGGTTGTGACGAATCCCCTAAACCTCAGTGGAAGTGATATCCCTGATCAAACTGTGGGGTGCATTTAACCAGCGCTTATCTCCAGGTTGCCGTCCTTGACGGTCACCTTTGCCGTTCCTCCCTCGGTCAAGGTTCCCCCGATTATCATTTCGGAGAGCGGAGACTCGAGCTCGTCCTGGATGATGCGCTTCGCCGGCCTTGCTCCCATTGACGGGTCGTAACCTTTCGAGGCCAGGTAAGCGATAGCCTCCGGGTCAACCTCCAGGGTGATCGACTGGTCGGAGCAGCGCCGGCCAAGGTAGCCGACCTGGAGCTTTATGACTTCTTGAACCTGATCAGTTGTCAGTGGCCTGAACACGACAACCGCGTCCATGCGGTTCACGAGTTCCGGTGAGGTTGCCGCGACGAGCATCTCTTTGACCTGCTGCTTGACCTCATCAAAATCGAAATCAGGTCCAGCCTGAAAGAAAAGGTCCGCCCCGACATTGCTCGTCAGTATTATTATCGTGTTCTTGAAGTTGACCTCCCGGCCCTTGCTGTCGGTAAGGCGTCCCGCGTCGGCTATCTGCAGTATCAGGTTCAACACCTGGGGATGCGCTTTCTCCATCTCGTCGAAAAGCACGACCGAGTACGGCTTGAACTTGACCTTCTCGGTTAGCTGGCCGCCCTGCTCGTAACCGACGTAGCCCGGAGGTGCCCCGATCAGGCGGCTCACAGATTCCTTCTCCATGTACTCGGACATGTCGAGCCTGACGAGCGCCGAGTCATCATCGAAGAGGAAACCGGCCAGCGCACGCGCCAGCTCGGTCTTCCCGACCCCGGTCGGCCCGGCGAACATGAAGGCGCCGTTCGGTTTGTTCGGGTCTTTCAGGCCCGCCCGCGCCCGCCTGACGACGTCCGAGACCAACCCAACAGCTTCTTCCTGGTTGATTATCCGGGTGTGCAGCCACTTCTCCATCTCCAGCAGTCTTTTCTTCTCGGGCTCGATCATCTTTGCAAGCGGGATGCCGGTCGCAGATGAGATAACATCCGCGATGTCGTCGGCGATGACCGCGCGCGACTGGCTCTTCTCCTCGTTCTCTATAGCGACCGTGCTGCAAGCTTCGTCTACCAGGTCGATCGCCTTATCGGGGAGGAACCTGTCTGTGATGTACTGGCTTGACAGAGTTACCGCCGCGGAAATGGCTTCATCGGAAAGCGTCACGCCGTGGTGCTTCTCGAACCTCTCTTTGATGCCCTGCAGTATTGCGATCGCCTGCTCCATAGTCGGCTCGCCGACCAGCACCGGCTGGAAGCGGCGGGCGAGCGCCGGGTCTTTCTCAATGTACCTGCTGTACTCATCCTTTGTAGTGGCGCCGATAAGCCGAAGTTCGCCCCTGGCAAGCGATGGTTTGATGATGTTTCCCGCGTCCATGCTCCCCTCGCTGGCGCCCGCGCCGATGAGCATGTGGACCTCGTCGATGAACAGGATAGCGGTCGTGCCCATGGCCCTCACCTGGTCCACCAGGAGCTTCATCCGTTTCTCAAACTCGCCACGCATCTCGGTGCCGGCGATCATGGCGGTGAGGTCGACCTCGTAGACCCTGCACCCTCGCAGGCGGCGCGGGACCTCGCCTGACACTATGCGCTCAGCCAACGCTTCGACAATGGCGGTTTTGCCCACTCCCGCTTCGCCGAGGAGAATCGGGTTGTTCTTCTTGAGCCGGGACAGGATCCTGGTGACGCGGGCAAGTTCAGTTTCCCTGCCCGTGACCGGCATGAGCTTTCCCTGCTCCGCCATCGCCGTGAGGTCCCGGGCGTACTTTTCAAGCGCGTTCCCGCCAGGTGCCTTCGAATCGGCCTCGGGCCCCAGCACCTGTTCCGCAAGGGACATCTCGGTGATCTCCGTCTCCGTGCGGCTCTTCTTCAGCGAATCAAGCAATTCTTTTTCAAGCGCCCCGAAGTCGACGCCTTTGCTTTTCATCCATCTGGCCGCGTTGACCTTGTCCATCAGGAGCATCGCGAGTACTATGTGCGCCGGCTCGATAAAATCGTCCAGGGTCCCCCTGGCCTGGTGGCGGGCTGTCTTGAGCACCTCCAGGGCATCCTGTGAGAGCGAAAGCTGTTTGGTCCCTTCATCCTGGTCGATGTCCATGTCTGAGGTCGGGCTCGCGGCATCGGTCAGGTCCGGCAACCGGACACCGTATTTTGAAAGGATCCCTGCGGTAGGTCCGTCGACGTTCAATACGCCGATCAGCAGGCACATGGTCCCCACGTACGCGAGGCCGAGCTTTCGTGCGACCTGCTCGGCGTTTCTCATCACTGCCTGCGATTGCGGTGAGAAACCCATGAAAGCGCCGTGCCGCTGTGTCGGAAAGTGGTGCTGGTTGAAGACCTGTGGCGAGCCGGGGTCGCCTGATCCAGCGGCGCCCACCCGAGCTTCCCGGGGTATCACATTCGTCAACCGGAAAGCGCACATGCCGCATAGCATTATCATGCGCTGCTCGCCGTCTTCCTTGCGGACGCTCATACGCATGGTAGCCGGGCGCTTTTCGCAGTTCTCACAAATCAAACTATTTCCGGCCTTCCCGAGGTCAGGATTCCTTGACGAAGTTGAGCTTGAGGTTATCGATCGTCCCTGTGAGCGCGTCGAGCTTATCGCCGGGGACGCGGTCGGTCAGGACTGACAGGAGCGCGTCGAGGCAGTCGATGGCCAGCCGCGCCTGGTCCATGTCGCGGAACTTCTCGTTGACATCCTTCGGTATCCCCATGCGCTGGTACGCGAAACTTGCGAGGGTGACCATCATGTCGACGACTACATCGGCGGTCGTTATCTTCTCGAGGGCTTCCTCCATCCGCTTGCGCAGTTCCTCGTCGCTTTCCTCTCCACCGGCCGGCTCCTCGGCTCTCTCTTCCTCGCCGGCCATTTTCTCACCTTGCGGCGTCCAGAGCCTGGACGAGGTCTGCCGTCTACTCTCGCCTGCCGCCTGCCCGGTGGCGCCTTTCTCTTCTTCGGCCGCCTCGGGGGCCTCCTGCTTCTCTTCTTCGTTCTCTTTTTCCTCCGACAATTGAACCACCCCTTAGAGATTTTCCGTTTCGAGTAATATAGCACAAACATTATTCACCGAGGTCATTGTCCTCCGCATGCGCGTGGCCTATAATGACTTTGAAAAACAAAGAAGGCCTTTAGCTGCGGGAGCTCGTGTTTGCGGGCTGAGAGGACGGGCGCGACCCGTCGACCGGGGGAACCTGATATAGGTAATGCTAGCGGAGGGACAGTCGTAAGGCGTGAAGGAACGGCCGAGCCAACCGTGGCACGGCTTTTTTTATTCACAATTGTGGTCACGCGCATCCCGGATGACAGGATGGGAGGGATTGGAACATGGCGATTTCAGAGATCGAGGTCACCAGGGGCATACTGGAAGGCTTCAACAGGGACTTTCTCGATAGCCTGCAGCTCGACGTGGCTATCGCCGGTGGTGGACCATCCGGCATGACGGCCGCCTATTACCTCGCCAGGGAAGGCTTGAAGGTGAGCGTGTTCGAGCGGAACCTGCACGTCGGCGGAGGCATGTGGGGCGGGGGCATGCTGTTCCCGCGGATAATCATCCAGGAGGAGGCGGTGCCGATACTGGATGAGTTCGGGGTCAGGCTTGCGCCTTTCAGGGAAGGCTACCATGTCGCTGACTCGGTCGAGACGGTCTCGAAGACAACCGCAGCGGCCGTTGACGCCGGTGTCCGGATCTGGGTCGGTATCTCGGTCGAGGACGTGATGATAAGAGAGGACGACAGGGTAGCTGGGATCGTCATCAACTGGCGGGCGGTGGAGCTTGCAGGAATGCACGTGGATCCCCTGGCGGTAGAGACCAGGGCCGTGATAGACGCTACCGGCCACGACGCTGAGGTAGTGAGGACGGTTGAGCGCAAGATCCCGGGCTGCCGCCTTCTTACCGACAAGGGGAAGGTGGTTGGAGAGAAGCCGATGTGGGCCGAGGTAGGCGAGCGCGAGATCATAGACAACACCAGGGAGGTCTATCCCGGGCTGCTGGTGGCCGGCATGGCGGCGAACGCTGTGTACGGGTCGCCGAGGATGGGAGCCATCTTCGGCGGGATGTTCCAGTCCGGAAAGAAGGTGGCCCATCTGGCTGCGGAGATGGTCCGCAAAGGTGGATGAAATTGCAGGGTAAGAAAACGCCCGACTGGGTGAACTTGATGAGGTTGCTTGTCATTACCCCGGTGGCGGGCGGCCCCGGCAGGGGCCACCGTGACGTTGCGGCCGCGGCGCTGCGGGCCGGCTGCCGGGCGGTGCAGTTAAGGGACAAGGAGATGTCCGACAGGTGGTTTGCCGGGCTGGCCCGCGCGATCATGGAAGACTGCGGGAGCGCGGGAGCGTTGTTCCTCCTCAACGACAGGGTGGATGTCGCCGCGGCGATCGGCTGTGACGGAGTGCATCTCGGCCTTGACGACCTCGATGTCGCCGACGCGCGGAGGATCCTCGGGCCAGGCATGATCCTGGGATACTCTCCGGAGGACCTGGATGGCGCCAGGGCCGCGGTCGGATCCGGCGCCGACTACCTCGGCGTGGGGCCGGTCTTCGCGACCCCGTCGAAGGGCGACGCGGGCGGGCCGATCGGGCCTGAAGGGGTAGCCCGGTATTGCTCGGAGGGGATCGCACCGGTGGTTGCCGTCGGGGGGATAAACGATGGGAACGCCGCGCAGGCCATTGCCGCTGGAGCCGCAGGTGTCGCGGTGGTTTCGGCGGTGGCGTCCGCGCCCGACATGGAGGCGGCGGCACGGGCGATACTGGAAAGCGTGAGCGGTGGAGGTACCGAGGCCGCTCGATAGCTCGGGGGTAGGAAATTGAACGACAGGCGGACGCTGGTCGACAGGCTCAAAAGCGGAGAAATCCCGGAGGTCCTGAGGCGCGCATGCGAGCATGAACCCCTGGACGCCGAGAGCATAGCGGAGCGGATAGTGCGGGGTACGGTGGTTTTCTCGCTCAACTCGCTTCGCGAGCTCGAGCGGCCGTGCGTGATCGGAGAAGGGCTGCGGACGAAGGTGAACGCCAACCTCGGCACCTCCGCGGACATGTCGGACCTGGAGTCTGAGCGCGCCAAGCTCAGCGCCGCGGTCGAGGCCGGCGCGGACACGGTGATGGACCTTTCGACCGGCGGTGACATAGACCTGGTGAGGCGGACAATAGTATCCGAGTCTCCAGTCCCCGTTGGAACCGTGCCGATCTACCAGGCGGCGATCGAGTCCCAGGCCAGACGCGGCAGCATAGTGCAGATGACGGAAGACGACATGTTCGGGGCGATCGAGCGCCACGCGGCTGACGGTGTTGACTTTGTCACCGTGCACTGCGGGGTAACGACCCGCGCGCTCGAGTGTCTCGAGGCTACCGGCAGGCTGGCCGATATCGTCAGCCGTGGCGGGGCGTTCCTCTCCGGGTGGATCATCTACAACGAGAAGGAGAACCCCCTGTACTCGGATTTCGACCGCCTGCTGGAGATAGCGCGCCGGTACGACCTGACCCTGAGCCTTGGCGACGGTTTCAGGCCGGGAGCCGTTTCTGACGCCACCGACAGCGCACAGATACAGGAGCTCATAACGCTCGGGGGACTGGTGATGCGCTGCCGCGAGGCCGGTGTCCAGGCGATGGTCGAGGGGCCGGGGCACGTCCCCCTGGGGCAGGTGGTCGAGAACGTCAGGCTGGCAAAAGATATCTGCCGCGGGGCCCCGTTCTACGTGCTGGGGCCGCTGGTGACAGACGTCGCGCCCGGATACGACCACATCGTCGCCGGCATGGGTGGAGCGGTTGCGGCGGCCTCCGGGGCTGACTTCCTCTGCTATGTGACCCCGCGCGAGCACCTCGGGCTGCCGGGGGTCGAGGATGTCCGGGAGGGCGTGGTGGTCACCCGCATCGCGGCGCATGCCGGCGACCTGGCGAAGAATCCCGATTTCTTCATGCAGTGGGACAACCGCATGTCCAGGGCGCGCAAGGCGCTCAAGTGGGATCAGCAGATCGAGCTGTCACTGGACCCCAGGCGCGCGGGGAGCATCCTCTCCGAGTGCAGGGTCGACGAGGAAAAAGGCTGTACCATGTGCGGCGAGTTCTGCGCGATGAAGTTCATTGCCAGCTATCTGAAGACCGACCAGGAAAGCTGTTGAAGGACGGAGGGTAAGAACTTGCCCGGGCGCCTGTTGAACGAAGCGGAGATAATAGCGCTCATCCGTGAACTCGCCGGGGAACCGCCGCCCGGCGTGGAGGTGCCGATCGGCGATGACGCCGCATCGTACCACTTCACCGGCGGCGATGTCCTGGCCACTGTGGATTCCATCTACGAGGGCGTCCACTTCAACCTCGATACCTTCCACCTTTCTGACGTCGGCTGGAAGGCCGCCGCCGCCGGGGTCAGCGATATAGCCGCGATGGGAGGCCAGCCCTCGTGCGCCCTGCTGTCGCTCGCGTTCGCTCAGGCCCCCACCGCCGAAGACGTTCGCGCGCTAGTCTCCGGTTTGATCGAGATGCTGGCTTCGTGCAGCTGCGCCCTGGTTGGCGGCGACGTCTGTCGCTCGGGCGGGGGGCTCGCGCTCACGGTGACCGTGCTCGGGACACCGCCACCGGGCGGGCCTGTTCTGCGTGGAGGCGCCGGGGAGGGAGACATTATAGGGCTCACCGGATGTGTTGGCGATTCGGGGGCGGGCTTGTTCATCCTCGAGCTGGGACGCGACGAGCTGCGGTCCAGGTACCCGCGCCTGGTGGAAGCGCATCTGCGCCCGCGCCCCAGGGTGGAGGCGGCCGGGCTTCTCGCCGCGGCCGGCGCGAGCGCGATGGAGGACGTGAGCGATGGCCTGGCCGCGGACCTGTCCCATATATGTGAGATGAGTGCCCTTGGCTGCGAGGTAGAGGAATGCCTGTTGCCCCTGGGTGATGACCTGCGGGCTTTCGCCGGGGAGGTCGGTGAGGATCCATTACGTTGGGCTCTTTCCGGCGGTGAGGACTATGAGCTTCTGTTCACCGCGCCACCTGACCGGTTCGAAACCGCATGCGGGTCACTGTTGAGCAGCGGGATCGCCGTTGCCAGGCTTGGCTCGATGAACGCCGGCGGCGCAAGATGTGTTCTTCTCAGGGACAACGGTGAGCGCGTGGAACTAAGGGGAGCTGGTTACGATCATTTCACCTGAGGCTGAAAGGCGGGAGTCCGACAGGCCTCGCGTCGCCCTTACGGTAGCCGGCCTCGACCCTTCTGGAGGTGCCGGTATCCTCGCCGACATCAGGACTTTCGATGCAGTCGGCGTTTTCGGCATGGCGGTGGCAGCCTCGCTGACGGTCCAGAGCACCAGGGGTGTTACCGGGAGACACGACCTGCCACCTGACATCGTCCGCGCCCAGCTTGAGGAACTGATAAGCGACCGCAGGCCCGACGCTATAAAGACCGGGGTGCTGGGAAGGGCCGACACCATCAGGGAGATCGCCCGCCTGCTCGACGAACATTACTCCGGCCCGCTCGTCGTTGACCCGGTCATCGCGGGCGGCGAAGGGGGGTCGCTTATCGATCCGGGTGGACTGGAAGCGCTTGTCGGGTCCCTGGTCCCGCGCGCTGCACTGGTGACTCCGAACACCCGGGAGGTCGCCGCTATATCCGGCTTCGAAGTGTTCGACGTATCAGACATGGAGGCGGCGGCGTTGTACGTGGTCAGGCTGGGCGCGCGGGCCGCGCTCGTTACAGGCGGTGTCATAGAGGAGAAAGGCCGCAGGCTGTCGGCCGATGTACTTGTCGACGGGAAAGGGGTCGAGGTCTTTACCGGGCCCTGGCTCGAGGATGCCTCCGTGCACGGTACCGGCTGCGTTCTTTCAGCGGCTATAACCGCGTACCTCGCGCTCGGCATGGAAACGAGGGAAGCGGTGGTGAGCGGAAGGGAAGTGGTCCGCGCGGCCATGGACGGCGCGGTCTCACCCGGAAGCGGCGTGCCGTGCGCGAACCCGCGTGCGGCTGGCGACATCGGCGCCGGTGGGGAAGCGGCGGGGCACTGACCGGTCGGAAAGCCTGCCGGCGGTTAGATCTGAGGGAGTAAGTCATGAGGATCGCGCTGATAAGCGACACCCACGGGGACCCGGCCGCCTGGGAGAGGGCGCTGGGCGTGCTGGGTGATGTCGACCTGGTCCTTCACGCCGGAGACGTCCTGTATCACGGCGTGTTCAACCCGATCCTGGATACGTACGACCCGCGGAGATTGGTCGAGCTTCTTAATTCGTTCACCGTCCCGATGCTTCACGCCAGGGGTAACTGCGACTCCGAGGTCGATCAACTGGCCCTGGACAACCACATCCTCTCGGACTTCGCGTTCGCCGGCGTGGAGGGTATCAAGATACTGGTCACCCACGGCCACAAGCAGAGCGAGGAGGAACTTGCCAGGATGGGTGGTCGCGGGGGGATCGACCTGATACTACGCGGTCACACCCACGTTCCATCGGTGAAGAGCGTCGACGGCGTCACCATTGTTAACCCCGGGAGCCCGTCACTGCCCAAGGGTGAGGGCGAGATACCGACCGTTGGGTTGCTCCAGAACGGAGTCATAACGATACTCGACATCGACAGCGGTGAGGAGTATCTCAGGGAAGAGACCGGCGTTTGAGCTATGCCTTCTGCACCTTGCCGGCCTTCAAGCACTTGCTGCACACGCGGGCGTTGCGCGGACTGCCGTTCTCGACGATGCGCATCTTGTGTACGTTGGGAGTCCACCGGCGCTTGGTCTTGCGGTGCGAATGGCTCACGTTAAAACCGAAGCTCGGTTTCTTTCCGCAAATATCGCATATGTTCGACAACTCGGGATCCTCTCATCTGCTGTAACGGCAAGACATGATAGCACAAAACACACCCGGGGTCATTCCACGAATGCGAATCTGCTCAAAGGTGTTTGAGGTTGTGGATCTTTCGTCGTTTTGCTTTGTTATGCGTGAGTGAGAGGGTTCAGAATCTTAAGTTGCGGAATCGCTGGCGGGCAGGGGCATGATGATTCCCGGGAAGACCCGCCCTGCATTTGACTAATCTGACCATGGGCAATATTATGACTCACGGTCAGAAGCAGACTACCTCGGAGTCTCCTTATGGCGGTATCTCAGAAACAGAAGGCACGTCCCCCCATCAAAGAGATTGCCCAATCGCGACGAGAGCGCGAGAGGCTCCAGCGCCGAGAGACCATCATCAACGCCGCCAAGGAACTCTTCTACGAGAAGGGCTACCAGACGACCACCATGGCGGATATCGCGGCAGCGGCCGAGCTCAGCAAGGGGACGCTCTATCTTTACTTCTCCGGCAAAGACGAGCTGTATGTCACCATCATCCTCGAGGGCTTCAAGATAATCGACCACAGGCTCAAGGAGATAAGCGCCTCTGAGATGGACCTCGTCGCTAAGGGCCGCTCCATGTTCATGACTTTCGTCGAATTCTGCCTGGGCAACCGGGAATACTTCCGGGTTACCCAGTACTTCCTGAGCGAGACCGCGCGCCAGAACCTGCCGGACGAACTGGTCGATGGCGTCTCCGGCTACACGACCAGCCTGCTGGGGTACGTCGCCGACCTGGTTAGTGATGGCATAAAGTCGGGCCTGCTGCGCAAAGACGTTGATCCTAGGGCCTTTGCCGTCATCGCCTGGCGCACAGCGACAGGGCTGCTCGACCTGGCGTTAGTAAACGACGCGACCGGCCTGGCCGGCGGCGAGTACGCGGAGCTGTTCGAGCGGGCGTTCGACCTTCTCATAAGAGGCGCAATGAAGACGTGGCACGGACCACCACACGGAGGTGGAGTTGATGAGTCCAGAGGTTGAGCTGGCCATAACGGATGAGGCTTACCGGGAGCTGGAGGAGGCGGTCGACCCCGAGAACGTCTCCCGGGAGCCCGCGGTGCTGGACTCCTACGCCTGGCAGCCGTTCGCAAACGACAACCCGGAGCGCTGGGTAATCAGGCCGGTGGCCGTCGCCATGCCGGGCAGCACCGAGGAGGTGCAGGCTCTCGTCAAGGCAATCGGCAGGAACGGCCTTAAGTTCAAAGCGTTCTCGACGGGGTGGGGTGCTTACAGCTCTCCCACAAGCGAAGGGGTGGTCCAGGTCGACCTGCGGCGCATGGACCGCATCATCGACATCGACGAGAAGAACATGTACGCGGTGCTCGAGCCGTACGTCTGCGGCGCCCAGCTGCAGGCCGAGGGCATGAAGGTCGGCCTTAACACCCACATTATCGGCGCGGGGCCTTCCTGCTCTATCCTGGCCAGCGCCACATCCGCCTTCGGAGTCGGGTGGGACTGCGTGTACATGAGCTACAGCGGGCGCAACCTCCTGGGCGCCGAGTGGGTGCTCCCCGACGGGGAGGTGCTCCGGCTGGGTTCGCTAGGTTCGGGCAAGGGCTGGTTCTGCGGCGACGGCCCGGGGCCTTCCCTGCGCGGAATCGTGCGCGGCTCGACCGGCGCTCTCTCCGGGCTGGGCATCTTCACCAAAGCCGCCATCAAGCTGTACAACTGGCCCGGCCCCCCGCAGATCAAGACCGAGGGGCTGCTGCTCGACGCCCGCTCAGAGGTGCCGGAGAACCTGAGGTTCTGCATGTGCTTCTGGCCGGACCGCAAGAGCCAGGACGAGGCCATCTACAAGATAAACGAGTCCGAGCTCTGCTATATCTTCAGCCGCACCGGACTGGGCGCGACCATCTCCATCGCCACCCCGCACCTGATGAAGATCCTCACAAAGACTAAGGCGATAAGGAAGGCCGTAACCGGCGACATGAAGTGGGGCTGCACGCTCATCATGGTCGCCGACTCAGCCGGCGAGATGGCCTATAAGGAGGGCGTACTCGCCGAGATAGCGAAGCAGTACGGCGGCGCGGTCATCAACCTCACCGAGGCAAAGCCCATCATCCGCATGTTCCTGATGAACTTCCTGCGCTCGACGGCTGTGCCGGTGGTGTTCCGCATGGGCGGGCAGATGTTCACCGCTCTGGACCGCAACGACACCTGGGACACCCAGATGGACTGGGCGGGTATGGGAGAGAAGGTAAAGCAGAAGTGGATAGACAGGGGCGGCATCCTCGACGACATGGCCGACAACCCGTACATGGTGTCCTACGAGGACAACACCTGGGGCCACTGCGAGGAGATATTCCAGTACGACCCGCGCAACCCGGACCACCTGGCAGCGCTCGAGCCGATATTCGTGGAGTTCTCTCTCGAGGCAGTCGAGCGGTGCATGGAGCCGCTCTCTTCGACCGACGCCCGCCTCCGCAAGATCATAAGCCCGATGATGGGACATTATACAAGCTGGCAGCAGAAGATATCGGGCTTCTTCGACAGGGACAGGGCCGCGGATACCGGCATGTACTGCGACGAGGTCGACTTCGACCTGCAGAAGGTCGAACCCGATATAAGGGACAGGTTCGAAAAAGCCATCAAGAAGTTCAGCTGGACCGACGACGGCCCACCCGAATAAATCATGGGGTCACGTCTTTTTCTATTATGACGGGGCCCTCAACCCCGCCGGGAGGTGGTTGTTTTGGCGATAAAGGGAGGCCCGCTTTTCGAGGTGACGGCCAGCGCGTACCGGAACGGCGTGATCGACAAGGGTATGGCGTTGTTCGGCGACGCGGTGGACGGGGTGATGAAGGAGACCGGCTGCGAGATGGACGACCTGGTCAACAAGATGGACGAGGCTTCCGAGAAAACGGTCATGAGGATGGACGCACTTCTCGCCTGGTCGGGCCCCATGATCCGCATTGCCGCGAGCGACCGCCTGATGGCCCTGACCTCACGCCTGCTCGATGTGGCCATCTTGCGCAGGCTCGGCGTGGCCGTGCTCACCAGGATGCTCGTTAAAGCAGTTACCGCCTGACGCGAAAGGAGAGCGAAGATGTCGGCGACCGACGTTATCGGACTGAAAGAGAAGCTCTCCGGGATAGCGGGGGAGGACCGCGTATCGGATGACGCCTCCGCGCTCTCGAGCTACCGGAGCGCCGGGCTCGCGAGCGGGGGAAGCCCTCTGCTCGTGGTGCGGCCGGCCGAGTCAGTTCAAGTGCGCGAGCTCATCAAGCTTGCCAACAGCGAGGGGCTCAACCTGGTCTTTTCCTCGTCGGGCCCGCCGCGCTACCGCGGCGACACCGTCCCATCCGGCGAAGCGGTAATAGTGGACATGTCGGGCATGGACCGCGTGCTGCGTGTGGACCGGCGCAACAAGGTGGCGCTCATCGAGCCCGGTGTCACGTTCGCCAGGCTCAAGGCCGAGGCGAACAAGGCCGGCCTGCGCCCGCTGATGCCGCTCATGCCCCGGGCGACCAAATCGGTTATCGCGAGCGGCCTCGAGCGCGAGCCCATCACCATCCCCAGGTACCACTGGGACATGACCGACCCGCTGCTCTGCTCCGAGCTGGTTTTCGGCACCGGCGACCTGTTCCGCACCGGCTCGGCGGCGGGCCCCGGGAGCCTAAAAGAACAGTGGGACAAAGGGCTCGCCCAGAAGAACCCGATGGGCCCGGCCCAGACCGATTTCCTGCGTATCGTGCAGGGCTCGCAGGGGACCATGGCCGCGGTCACCTGGGCCACCATCAAGCTCGAGCTCGAGCCCGCGCTGCACCGCCTATACTTCGTGCCGACCGATAAGCTCGGCAGACTCATTGACCTCTCGTACCGGGCGCTCCGGCCTAAGCTCGCCCAGGAGTTCTTCATCCTCAACTCGTTCGCCCTGGCGACTATCCTCGCCGACGAGCCGCAAGCGATTCGGGAGCTCGCCGCGAAGCAGGCGCCTTACACGCTGGTCTACGGTGTCTCAGGCTTCGAGTACCTTCCCGAGCAGCGTGTCGCCTACCAGGAACACGACCTGGCGGAGCTCGCCCAGGCAGCGGGAGTGTGCGCGGCGCGCGAGGTGCCGGGCGCGTCTTCCCACAGGATGCTCGACATTATCGCCAACCCCAGCCCCGAGCCATACTACAAGACGCGCGCGAGCCAGGCGTTCCTCGATATTCTTTTCCTGACTACGCTTGACCGCGCGCCCTCGCTCATCCCGGTCGTCGAGGAGGCTGTCGCCCGCCACGGCTACCCGGCCTCCGAGCTCGGCATCTACATCCAGCCCATCCAGCACGGGCGCTCCTGCCACATGGAGTTCAATATCTACTACGACCCCGGTGACGAAGCCGACACCGCCCGCGCAAGGGAGCTGCACGAGGATGCGAGCCGCACGCTCGACGAGGCCGGAGCGTTCTTCTCCCGCCCGTACGGAGCCTGGGCCGACCTGGCCTACGCGCACTGTCCGGATACGGTGATCGCCCTCAAGAAGGTCAAGGAGATGCTAGACCCGGCGGGTGTCCTCAACCGCGGCAAGCTCTGCTTCGACGGCAAAGGGGGCGGCGCCCCGGGTGACAAACCGCTCAAGCCCGGGAAGGAGGTGGGGTAGATGGCGCTCGCGGACTACCGCAACGACATGGAAGGGTGTTCCCGCTGCTCGTCGTGCAAGTGGGTCCCCTACAACCAGATAAAGAGCTGGCGCTTCGCCAAGAACTGCCCGTCCATCGCGCGCTATAACTTCCACTCCTACTCCGGATCGGGCCGCATGATAACCGGGCACTCGATCCTGCTCGGCCGCAGCGAGTTGAACGACAGCGTGACCGACATGATCTACCAGTGCCAGATGTGCGGCGCGTGCGACGCGGCGTGCAAGGTGTACCGCGACGACATCGACCTGACCGAGGTCCTGCTCGAGCTGCGAGCGCACTGCGTGGAAAGCGGCCAGCTCGTGGTCGAGCACATGATGATGCTCGACGCGCTCAAGGCCGAGGACAACGTTATGGGCGAGCCCAAAGCTAAGCGCGGCGACTGGGCCGAGGGACTCGCGGTCAAGGACATCAACACCGAGAAGGCGGAGGTGATGTTCCATGCCGGCTGCCGGTTTTCCTACGACGAGGACCTGCGCCCGACCGTGCGCGGCGCGGTCGAGCTGCTGCTCGCCGCCGGGGTCGACGTGGGTATCGCCGGCAAGGAGGAGTCGTGCTGCGGGGCGCGGATCTACGAGCTCGGCTACCGCGGCGAGGCGGCCAACTACGCCGACGACCTGGTCTCGCGCGTGAAGGCCTCCGGCGCTCGGACGCTTATCACCCCGTGTTCGGACGGCTACGCGGCGCTGAAGTTCCTGTACCCCCGGATGGGCAAGGAACTCCCCTGTGAGGTCGTGCATATGACCGAGTACCTGAGCCGCCTGGTCGCAGCCGGCAGGCTGCACCCGAAGCGCGAGGTGCCGATGGCGGTCACCTACCACGACCCGTGCCACCTGGGCAGGATGGGAGAGCCGTTCCTGGGTGACTGGGCGGGCGACAAGCTCAACCGCCCGATGAGCATGAAGCGCGCCGGCAAGAAGGGCGTCTACGACGCGCCGCGCTCCGTTCTGGCGGCTGTCCCCGGCATCGAGCTAACCGAGATGGAACGCATCAGGGAGTACTCCTGGTGCTGCGGCGCTGGCGGAGGGGTGTACGAGGCGTACCCGGAGTTCGCGCTCTGGTCCGCGCGCGAGAGGCTGGACGAAGCGGCGGCGACCGGGGCCGAGGCACTGGTCACCTCCTGCCCGTGGTGCGAGCGCGTCTTCCGCGACGCGATCGAGGAAACAAACAAAAAGCTCGATATATTCGACCTGACCGATATCGTCCTGAAATCACTATAACGCAACGCCGGGGTCAGCGAGAGGCGGAGGCAACCAGGCAAGGGGGCTGTCATGGAAGAGTATGACGTGGTCGTGGTCGGTGGGGGCCCGGGGGGCTCGATGGCGGCGAAGACCGCGGCCGAGAACGGCTTGAAGACGGTGTTCTTCGAGCGAGGGCGAAAACCGGGCGAAAAGAACTCGTCGGGCTGCGGCCTTGGCCAGAGGTGGTGGAAAGACTACCCCGAGCTCATGGAGAAGATTGTGAAACTGCCGTCGGCCCGGAAGGTCGAGATGGTGGTGATAAACCTGCTGGACGAGCACGATCGCCTCAGGTACCGCAGCGGGACTACCGGCTCAGACCTCTGCGCTAACCGCTGGCCGGGTGGGATGGACGGCGTAAGCGTCTACAGGAAAGACCTCGACCCGTTCCTCGCCGGGCTGGCCGTATCAGCCGGCGCCGAGATGCGCGATTCCACCCTGGTGAGCGACGTGATCATGGACAACGGCGCGGTTACCGGGGTGAAGACGGAGGACGGGGAATCGATAAAAGCGGAAGTGGTCATCGCAGCCGACGGCGCCATGTCCACCATGGCGCGCAAGTCGGGCATGCGAAACCGGTGGGGCGGCGGGTGCACCCTCGTCCCCCAGCTCGATTTCTCGTGCGACGAGAAGAGGATGGACGACGTCATCGGCAACGCCGAGTGGGTCTGGTTCGGGCCTCTCTACGGCACCTACCAGGTGAACTTCCGCGACGGCTTCCATATCGGGGCGGGCCAGTGGCTCAGGGATGACTGGGACGAAAAACCGGTGGACATGCTCAAGAAGGTCGTACAGATGCCGCCGTTCCAGGCGATGTGCCGGGCCATCGACGCCAGGCCGCGGGAGTACCAGGCCCACCTGCTCCCGTGGCTCAAGAAACCCCCAAAGACCTACACCGGCGGAATGATGCTGGTCGGAGACGCCGCCGGCTTCCCGTGCCCACTGGAGGCGGAAGGCATCTGGCACGCGATAACCTCTGGAAAAATAGCCGCAGAGACCGCGGCCCGGGCCCTCTCGATGGGGGATGTCTCGGAACGGAAGCTGGCCGAATACGAGCGCCGCTGGAAAGCGTCCGACCTGGGCAAGGAGCACGAGTTCGGGCCTGAGTTCGTCAACCTATGGGACGCATCCATCTTCGATCCCCAGTTGATGGTCAGGCAGGTACAGCTCCTGCTCGAGTTCTCGATGCTGCACCCGTTCTCGATCGTTTTCGACTGGGGCGGCGCCCACATGGACTGTTTCAACCAGCACCTGGAGCACTTCCTCGATCTCATCCCCGAGTTCGGCGAGTTCGGCGGGACCTACCTGACGCCGATGGCCAGGGGCATCTGGCCCCGGAACGTAAAGCATATCCTGCTGATGGCGAAGCCCCGGGTGCCCGTTCTCAAGCATCTCTCCGACGAGAGGTACTTCAAAGCGATGGCGAGGCTCTCGAAGAAGATAGCTCCATTCCTCGACCCGGCGGCCAAGCAGGACGCGCCGCTGCCGCGCGGAAGCCTTTAGAGAGGAGGCGGGTAAGATGGAAGAGATAAAGATCGACTTGAAGAACCTGGTCAAGCGTGTGGACACCGACCAGATGGGCGACTTCATCACCTACGACGAGTCCAGGTGCGACGGCTGCGGACGGTGTGCGCTGGTCTGCTCTTTCAATCTGTGGTCCCTGAAAGAGGGCAAGGCGAGGCTGGCCCCCAACTACCAGGAGCACTGCCTCGAGTGCGCGGGCTGCTGGGAGATCTGCGAGGCCGAGGCAATCGACTTCTCATACCCGAAGGGCGGAACAGGTGTCGTCATCGAATACGGTTAGGAGAGGGCAGTTATGTCGGTGCCGAGAAAGGTCCTTGAGAGCCAGAACGCCCGCTTGCTGCGGCTTGGGATGAACGTGTTGAAGGCGACCGTTAAACGGATCGGCGGTATGCGAGTGCTGCTACGGCACCATCCCTGGACCAGCGCAAGAAAGACCGACCTGCGCTGGCTCCCCGTTAACGCGGATATCCAGATGCCTGAGAATGTTCCCATGCCCCTGACCCTGCTGGATCAATTGATCGATGAGGCCTCCCATCGAGTCATCTACGACTTCTGCACGTGTAGGAAGGCTTTCAATTGCCGGGACCACAGAGAGGAATTCGGTTGCCTGCTCATGGGGGACGATGCCCTTGACTCCCCGGCCTCGTTGAGCCATGAGGTCGGGGTGGAGGAGGCAAAGGAGCATGCCCGCCGGGCGATTGACGCGGGGCTGGTGCCGCTGGTTGGGAAGGCAAGAATCGACAACTCCTTCACCGGCATCAAGGATCGCGGCCGGCTGCTTACCGCTTGCTTCTGCTGCGATTGCTGTTGCGTCGCCCGCAACACCCGCTACTTGCACCGGGAGATTCTCGAGCCCATGTTTCCTCGCCTGGACGGCATCTCCATCGAGGTGACAGAAATATGCACAGGCTGCCAGACGTGCGCGGATCATTGTTTTATTCAGGCCATCCAGGTGATAGAAGGGAGAGCGGTTATTGGCGAATACTGTCGCGCATGCGGACGTTGCGCCACCGTCTGCCCCAACCAGGCAATACGCGTTGGAATCGACGACCCCGGTTTTCTGGAGAAGAGCTACCAGCGTATTCGGGCCTATGTCAAGTTCGACTGAAGGTCCACGAGCCGTGCGCCGTTTTCTATTACGCCCGTACCGCCGGATGGCGTCCGGCACGCGGAGCACGGAAACGGCGAGGATAGCTCGCTTCAGATGAAGAGAGGTTAAAACATGGGTCTCGAAGACATGAAGATCGACGTACATCACCACTTCCTTCCGGAGGAGTACATATCAGCGCTGGCGGGAGTCGGGGTCACTGACAGCACCGGTGTGCCTTTTCCCGAGTGGAGCCCACAGGTTTCGCTCGACCTCATGGACAGGTTTGGGATCGCGGCCGCTATCACATCCATCTCCGCGCCTGGCATTTTCTTCGGGGACATCGCCTTCACGCGGGACCTCGCCCGCGCGTGCAACGAGGCATCGGCGAAACTCATCGATGATCATCCCGGCCGGTTCGGCGCCATGGCGGTCCTGCCGCTGCCCGACGTGGACGCCGCGCTCGAGGAACTCGAGTTCGCGCTCGATGCGTTGAAGCTCGACGGCGTCGCCTTGCTCAGCAGCGTGGACGATCGTTACATGGGAGATCCCGTATACGACGAGCTCTTCGACGAGCTCAACAGGCGCAAGGCCGTGGTGTTCATGCACCCGGGCTTCGCGCCAGGCGGCAAGCCGAGGTCGAGCCTGCCGCCGTCCCTCGTCGAGTTCGTCTTCGAGACGACAATGGCCGTCTCCATGCTCGTCTTCAGCGGCACGCTCGAGCGCTGCCCGGAGGTCAGTCTCGTCCTTCCCCACGCGGGGGGCACGGTCCCCTACATAGCGCTCAGAATGTGCGTCGGCCAGTTCTGGCCGGGCCTGCAGGATAGCGTCCCGCAAGGAGTCATGACGTACCTGAGGCGCCTCTACTACGACACGGCGCTGTCCGCCTCACCGCACGCCCTGCGCTCGTTGCAGGAGCTGGTCGAGCCATCCCATATCCTGTTCGCCTCGGACTACCCGTTCGCGCCGGAGCTGGCCACCGGCATCACCGTCGGGGGCCTTGACGACTACGACGGGTTCGACGAGGAGGCGCTCGAGTGGGTTTACCGCAAGAGCGCCCTGAGCCTGTTTCCGCGCTTCGGGGATTCGAATGGCGCCTGACCACGCGAGCGGCAGCTGGGCCCGCGTGCTGAAGGTGGACCTTGCCACCGGCGAGTTCGAGGACTTGCCGGTTGAAGAAACCGCGTACCGCCGCTTTCTCGGCGGCTCGGGCTTCGCGGCGCACCTGTTCCTGCAGCTCAGAGGCTACATCGCGGACCCCTTGTCTCCGGATAATCCGCTCATAGTTATGAACGGCCCTCTCTCGGGGACGTCACTGCCCGGTTGTTCCAGGCTCGAGATCTGCGCACGCTCTCCGCTGACGGGCATCTGGGGCGAGGCGAGCATGGGCGGTGAAGCTTCGGCGGCCCTTAAAAGGACCGGCTATGACGGCATCGTCGTGGTCGGCTCCTCGGAGAAGCCGGTCTGTCTGTACCTCTCCGACGACCAGGTCGAACTCAGGGACGCCTCCCACCTCTGGACCCTGGACACCTTCGAAACCGAGCGGACGCTCAGGCGGGACCCGGGCAGGGTAGAGGTGATGTGCATAGGCCCTGCCGGCGAGAACCTTGTGCGGTTCGCGAGCGTCGTCACCGGCCAGGGCAGCCTCGCCGGGCGCTCCGGGATGGGCGCGGTCATGGGGTCCAAGAGGCTCAAGGCGATCGTGGTCGGTGGCAAGAGCAAGTGCCCGGTCGCCGACCCGGAAGCTTTCAAAGCGGTGCGCGCGGCCGCCCTCGACAGCATTAAGAAAAGCGTGTTCGCCGAAGGCCTGGCGCTTTTCGGCACGGCGGGCGGCGTGGAGCTTTCGGCCGCCATCGGGGATGTCCCGTTCAAGAACTGGAGGCAGGCCCGGTGGCCCGAGGGGGCCGAGGCCCTCTCGGGGGTCAGGCTCTCCGAGACCATCCTCAGTAAGACCAGGTCGTGTTACGCGTGCCCGGTTGCCTGCAAGAGGGTGGTCGAGATCGCTGGCGGCGAGTACGGCATGGCCGAAGGGCCGGGTCCCGAGTACGAAGGGCTGAACGCCCTGGGCTCCCTTCTGATGATAGATAACCTGAACGCGGTAGTGAAGGCGAACGCGCTCTGCGACGCCTTCGGGATGGACTGCATCTCCACCGGTGGCACTATAGCCTACGCGACCGAAGCGTTCGAGAACGGCCTTATCACCGGGCGCGATACGGGCGGCATAACCCTGGGATGGAACCGTCCCGACGTCCTGATAGAGCTGGTCGAAAAGATCGCCAACAGGGACGGTTTCGGGGACGAGCTGGCCGATGGCTGCCGGGCAATGGCAAGGCGGTACGGCGGCTCCGAGTACGCCATCGAGGTCAAGGGCATGGAGTGCCCGATGCACGACCCGCGCGCCTTGTGGTCGATGGCCCTGAGCTACGCCACGAGCATAAGGGGCGGGTGCCATAACAGGGACACGAACCTGGGCCTGGAGATGGGCATGGACGACCTTGAGGAGATAGGGGTCGAGCGTACGAAGCCCCATAGCGCGGAAGGCAAAGCGGCGATGACAGTCTTCTCCCAGGACATCGCCTCGGTGCTGGATTCGGCGGTCATGTGCGTGTTCGCGTGGAAAGGGATGGGCTCGACCGTAGCTATAGTGCGCGACATGATCAACGCCGTCACCGGTTACGGCTTAAGTGACGCAGAGCTGCTCGAGACCGGGAAGCGCATCTGGTGCCTGAAGAGGGCGATCGGCAACCTCTGCGGGGCCACACGGACGGACGACCGGGTCCCGGCAAGGATCATAACGCCCCACATCGAAGGAGAAGGGTCGGACCTGCTCAGGGCGCTGAACCCGCTCATAAGGGTCAACTCCATGATCGCCGCGAAGATAAAGAACGAGAGGCTGCTCAGGTATTACCTTGACCTGAACACCAAGGTGCTCATTCCGCGCTCGAACATGACCATACGCGTCGTCGGCTGGCTGCTGGCTCCGCTCGAGCTCCCTGGACGCGCGTCGAGGAAGGGCCGGGAGAAACGCAAGAGCGGCACTGTTGAATTTGATAGGATGCTCGAGGAGTATTACCGCGCGAGGCGGATAGACGAGAACGGCTGCCCGGAAGAGGGCCTTCTCAAAGAACTTGGGCTTGAAGAAGTCACAACAGCCCTACTCGAGCCGGGTCTTTGAAGGCCGGCGGGACGACAGAGGTGATATATGCCCGATAATGGAAAAGTGTTCGTATTCGCAGAGCTTGCTGAAGGCGGCGGCCTCACGAAGCTGACCCTGGAGCTCATGGGCCTCGGTGCCCGCCTGGCTTCGGAGCTCGGCGGGGAGCTCGAAGCTGTGCTGTTGGGCGATAATATCGCCGCTGCCGCCGAGGAGCTTGCCTCGCTGGGCGCGCTGCGGGTGCACGCGGCAGATCACGCTTTGCTGAAAGAGTACAACCCCGACACCTATCTGGAGGTCCTGGCCAGGCTGCTGCACGACCAGAGCGCGTTCACACTTCTGGCCGGCCATACGACCGCCGGCCAGGACCTGATGCCGCGGCTCGCGTTCGCTCTCGATGCGGGCCTCGTGACAGACTGCGTTGGGATCGAGCCCGACACGGAAGGCCACGGCCCGGTCTTAATCAAGCCCATCTTCGGTGGGAACGCCCTGGCATCGCACACGGTCAAGACGCAGCGGCGCATCGCCACGGTCAGGTCGCGCGTGGGCGCGGCGCCAGAAGCGAGCGCGAAAGGCGAGATAGTGGCTCTCGAGCCGCCCGCCTCCCAGCCGCGCATGAAGGCCGTAGACCGCCGGAAAGAGGACAGGGGCGTGCAGCTCGAGGACTCTCGGGTGGTGATCTCAGGCGGGCGGGGCATGGGCGGGCCGGAGGGCTTCGCGGTGCTGGAGGAGCTTGCCTCCCAGCTCGGCGGCGCCGTCGGTGCTTCGCGGCCCCCGTGCGACTCAGGCTGGACCCCCCCCTCCGCCCAGGTCGGCATCACCGGCAAGATAGTTTCGCCAGACATCTACATCGCTGTAGCCATCTCCGGCTCGAGCCAGCACCTGTCCGGCATGAGCGAGTCGGGCAAGATAGTGGCAATCAACCAGGACCCGGACGCCTACATATTCAAGGTCGCCGACTACGGCGCGGTGGGTGACTGGAAGAAGGTACTGCCCGCCTTCACCGAAGCGCTCAAGAAACACATGGAATGACCGGGGGGCCTGCTCAATGGGATTGAACATCATAGTCTGCATGAAGCTGGTGCCCGACCCCGAGGGCCCCGCCGACTCGTTCACGGTAGACGCCGCGAGCAACCGGGTGGTCGTCCACGGCCTGCCCCCGGTCGCGAACCCGTACGACGAGAACGCGCTGGAGGCAGCAATACGCATAAAAGAGTTGACGGGGGACTCTGACACCGCGAAGATTACGCTCCTGAGCATGGGCAGGGGACTCTCACGCGCCGTCCTTCTCAAGGCTATGGCCACCGGGGCGGACGATTCCGTGCTTATCGAGGGCGACCAGCTGGATGCTCAGCCGCTCGATTCCCACACCACCGCAACATTGCTCGCCGCCGCTATCCAGGGGCTCGAGTACGATCTCATCCTTACCGGGCGCCAGGCCGCGGACACCAACTCCGGCCAGGTCGGCTGCGGCATCGCGCAGCTCCTCGGCATCCCCGCTGTCACAGTCGCCCGGAAGGTTGAAATAATAGACGGGACGGTCAGGGTCGAGAGGGTTCTCCCGGACGGATACGAGGTCGTCGAGGCGCCCCTTCCCGCGCTGGTCACGGTCAGCCACGAGTTGGGCGACCTGCGCTACCCGGCGCTCGCCGCCATCAAGGCAGCCAGGCAACTCCCCCGGAACGTGCTGTCTCTCTCCGACCTGAACGGAGAGCTCGCGTCCTCAGGGCTCGTCGAGCGAGTCGCCCTCGCCGCTCCCTCCCGCGAGCGCGCCTGCGCCGTAGTCACGGGCAAAACACCGGAGGAGGCCGGCCGCAACCTCGCTCAGCGCATGCACGCCGACCGCGTCATATAGATCGCGCCATTCAGCCGGGGGTCGACTGTCTCGGCACGTGTAATACCCTTATCAAATAATCGACGAGATTATCCTTGTGTTTGCTTCCGCTGTGGCGCTTTACGTCGGGCACGGAGAGCCGCGACAGCGCCTGCCCGGCGTTGCGCAACAGCGGTACGGCCCAGATGCCATCACCCAGATTGACCACTTCAACGCCGTTGTATGCCAGGATGCACAGCCTGCACTCCGGTGCTGCTTCCATGAATGTGCGAAGTTATCTGATGTCCTTTTTGTTCAGCTGTTCCCCGGCCTTTATCTCTACCCCAATCACCTGTTCCCTGGTGTCTATCACCTGGTCAACCTCTCGCGTTTCGTCTAATTTCCAGTAGTTGACCGTCCATCCGGCACTGTGCGCCTCCATGATCCCCAGCAGGTTTTCAAAAGAAGTACCTCTCATACATGAAGCCCCTGAGCGGGTGGCCGGAGAGGTTCCGGCAACCGGCCATGTGACAGGCGATTCCGCTACCCCGACGCCACCGACGTAACGGTTAGGATCCGGTACCTCACATCGGCCGGAGTGGAGGCCGACTGGAATGAGACCATGCCCGCCAACTCCCGCAAGACCTTCAACATGGGAGAGTTGGGCATAACGGGAAGGGCGGCCGTAATGGTCTCCTCCACCGACGTGACCAGGAAGATAATGGTGGAGCGCGCTATGTACTGGAACTCCCGGGGAACAGGCACCGACACCATCGGTGGGTACTCGAACTAGCGTAACAGAAGAGGTCAAACCCGGAACGCCTATTATCGCGCACTGAACTGGATTCGGCATACAGGACCGGTAGCTACTCTTGCCCCTCGAAGCTCTCAGGATTAACGGACATCGATATATCTCGGACAGGCAGGACTCGAGCCGCCGGAAATTCTATTTCCTCAGCACCTTTTCCAGCGGGCCGATCATTCTCTTGTTTGCTTCCTTGTACATCTTACTTCTTAGAGAGGGGATCCTCATTATTGAATAGAACATGATATTCATCGCAAGTAGTTTCAAGTCTTTCTGAGGGAAATCATACAGGTGGTTTTCCTTGTAGAATTCGTGATCTGCCTTCAGAACGCCTCTCATGCTGTAGATGAGATCCCTTAAGACTCTATGCCCTCCCACGCCCAGGAAGGTCGGGGGTCTGCTGAATCCCACTTCAAGGCCCCACATTATCTGGTCCGCAAGACCCTTAAGCAGCAATGTAGTCTGTCCGGAATCCTCACACTCATCGGTTACGATGCCGACAGTACTCATCCGCGGATTCTCGGACAAAGCCTCCAGCACCTGCCTCAGATTGGGAATCTGCTTCAGGGGCCCGGATATTATCCATCCGGTCTGCTTTCCCCCGAAAACCGGGCGGTGGCCGTTAAAGAACATGCGGTCGAAAAACATCTTCCACCTGGAAGACAGATATCTATCCTTGATACTCCCCGCGTAGATTATCGCGTCTGCGTGCATGAGCTTGCCTTGAAAGACATCCATCATGTCATCTTTGTAGACACAGACTCCATCGTAGACACAGCCCAGGCAACCGAGGCACCCACCTCGCAAATCCATCTCATTCAGATTTATAAGCTCTACCTCGCCGGGAACTGATCTTATGAACACATCTGTCATTCGCTCCAGGTTGGAATCCCCCGCAGTTGAATCGGTGACCAGGATGATTCTCTTGTTGTTAGTCCTGGGGACATCATCGATCTCGCCGGGAACATACTCCGGCATTTCACGCGAGACACTCATGAAGGCTTTGCTGGTTGGCTCCTTCTTCTCAATGTATCTGAAAAAGCGTTCCGCGAAGTTCAGTAACTGTATCCTCTCATCCGGCCTCAACAGGTCGTTGAATTCCGCGGAGAATCCATCGACGTATCGCATTTCCAGGTCTTCGCAGACAGCTTGTATGTAGTTATGGGCAGTATGATCATAGAAGTGAGCCGAAGTAGTAATGGTGGTCCCATACTTATCCTTGAATGCATCTTCCGCCCCGCGCTCGAAGATCAATTCAATGAAGCGTTTGAGCTGGGAGGGGACCAGCAAGAGGTAGACAGGTGTGCACCACAATACTCCGTCAGAATCCGCTACTTCCTCGACGATTCGCGCGAAACGTTCAGGCTTTCTCTCGATATTCTTGATTTCGCGGCCAATGTGGAAAACTGCAAACTCGCAGTCTGGGTGTTTCTTCTGAATGTACTTTACATACTGTAAGGTGACGCCTATTTCTCCTTTAGGGCTCCCGTTCAGAACTGTGATTTTCACGATATCTCCCTTTTGCATGTCATTTCTCAACATTGGGATACTACCACGCTCGGGTCAAAGACTCCCGAGTTTTTCACTTTCTAAAGCCATGTATGTCTTGACCAGGCCGGTTATCGTCTCGGCGATGTTATCGCGCACTGTGAGGGTCGACTCGAGACATGTTTGATGCAAGCTACGTGCAACCGGACCGGCGAACCACTCAAGCATCCGCCGGGCCAGCACACATATAGCTATCTGGTAACGGGACGAACGCCGGGGGCGTTCCTCCCTCGGTTTTGCAACGTTGACGTTCAGGCTGCGGCCGTCGACGTCTTTGCCGTTCAAGGCATCGATCGCCGCCTGCCCCTCGGAGTCGACACTCCTCTACTCCTCAACGTCCAAGAGAACCGGGAAGTCTTTGGTCACAAGCATTGCCGACACCTGCCGGTGGTAGAACTGAATGCGATCACCGTCCCCGGCGCGAACCTTCCGCGTAAGGCAGTCGCCGCAGGACTGAAGGTAGCAGGAAGAGGATTCATGTCCGTCGATGACGAGAGCATAGACCCCTCCGAACACGTGTGAGCGTCCTGTCCCTCTTGAGCCTGGTGTAGACGTGGTGGATCTTTCGTCGTTTTGCTTTGTTATGCGTGAGTGAGAGGGTTCAGAATCTTAAGTTGCGAAATCGCTGCTTAACTACCGTCATCATTTCGTTTTATGCCGAGGATCACCGCCTTTGCCGTAGGCGGCACCTTTATCCCGTTGCCGCTCTCCGGCGCGCCATGCTTCCTGCCGTCGATTTCGCAGGAGACGACAGGGAAAGGCACGTTCAGCTCGACTGCCGACGGGGACCTTTCGAACTCGCCGGGCAGGGCGAACTCTATCCTGTCGGCACTAGAGCGGACGGAGTACGAGACCTCGCCGAAGTACGTGGGGGCGTTCTCGACCTCGATCGTCTCGCCTTCGGCGAACCACTCCCGCTTGCACAGCCCGAGTAGGACCAGTGTGTCGTCCTCCTCGAGCACGAGCAGGTTGCGCATGAAGTTGAAGATGTCACCCGCGGCCCAGCCATCGTGCCCGTCCCCGTAAGCGCCTCCGCCTGTCAGCGGGTTTATCGCCTCGGGATACGTGTATGTATCCGTCGCCATAGGCCACAGTGACTCGAATATTGCCAGGCCGCGCGGGTCCCTTCGCCGCAGGAAGTACTGGGACACGTGCATTGACAGGTAAGGGTTCAAGCCGCAGTGAAACAGCCCGTGGAAGTGCGTGTTGCGGTAGAAGCACTTCGCGATTATCTCCTCCACCGTGTTGGACATCGCTTCCTCGTCCGCGGGGATGAGGTCAAGCGGATAGACGGCGGCCAGCATCCCGATGCTAGCCGCGTCCACGTCGCGGAGCGGTGCGATCGGCATCACCTTGCGCCCCAGCCGCTTCTGAGCCATGACAAGTGACGCCCCGATGTCGCGCCAGAGGTCGTCGGCCAGTCGCTCCAGGTATCTCGCGTCCCCGTCGCAGCCCAGCTCACCAGCAGCCCAGGCTGCGGCGTTGAGCCCCCCGACCGCCCAGAGGTCGTCCCAGTAGTAGCAGTCGGCAAGGCCGAAGTGCTCCGCGCTTATGCCGGGCGGGAGCAGGCCGTGTTTCGGGTCTGAGACCGGCAGGTCCATCCGCCTGGTGGAGTCGATCCAGCGCGCCCCTTTCATGAGGGATGGATAAACGCCCTTCAGGAAATCCCTGTCGCTGGTCATGAGGTAGTGGTGGACCAGCGTCCACATAGCCTGGCCGTTCGAATCCCATTCGCCGGTGTGGGAGCGGAAGAAGCCCTCCGGGGTCTGGCGGTCGGGATATGAAGCAAGGATCCTGCGGGCCTCGTCGAGGTGTCCCATGCGCTCCAACGCTGGCACCAGGTACGCCGCGTCCCGGAACCACATCATGTGATAGGTCGAAGCCCCCGGCGTGATCGACTGCCCGTCGTAAAGCATGAGCAGAAACGTCTTATTGATATCGAACGCCTTCTGGTAGCTCTCCTCGGGGATCTTCACCCTCATGCCCAGCGAGCTTATATCCGCCCAGTACCGGCGCTGCTCGGCGATTTTCTCACTCACCAGGCCGCCGGCGTTTTCCGAAGGGAGCATTTTTTTGAACTCTGGACGGACGCCGGCTGTGAGCGGGCAGGCGAAACAGATGGTGGTACTGCCACCTGCAGAGACCTCGCGCCTGTACAGCGCCGCGCCGGTAGCCAGGCCGACAGGTTCCTCGACCCGTGTGGTGCCTCCGGGAAACCGCTCCCTCGAGCTGTTGCTCAGAAGCATCGAAACGTCTCCGTGGATGTAATCAGAAAGGACCACCTCGTCAGGTTTCTCCGGGAGGTATACCAGCAAGTTGCCGTCGGCGATAAAGCACTGACTACCGGGGTCGTATGCCAGGTCGTTGATGGCACGTATGGATTCGTTGTTGTACGGCCGCACCGAGACTGCAAACCCTGCCTCTACCGCGTCACTTCCGGGGTTTACGACCTCGGCGATGCTCAGCAGGACAGGCATCGTGTCCAGCGGCGCGACGAAAGTCGTCCAGGTGCAGGAAAGGCCCAGCGCCTCAAAAGAGGTTTCCACGAGTGGGAAGTCGTCGAGGAGGCCCTGGCTGACGGCTTCGAGTTCTGATGGGAAGACCGTTTCGCCTTCGCGCATCACCCAGAGATCGACCGACGGGGCGAACGGCCAGGGAGTCACAAGCCCCCTGGGGTCAACAGTTCCCTCGTTGGGGAAATCGCTCAGCCCGACCCCGGTCCAGTTCCGGTGGGTGACGTTCGCCAGGAAGTATGCGTGGCCATGGGGGATGAAAGACACCGAAGAGGGATCGGTCTGTTTCCTCAGCCAGTACGGCAGCACCCACCCCGCCATCTGCTGCTGGGCGAACGGGGTGAGAATGAAGCCGGACCACATGGAGGCGCCGAGCGAAAGGAGTTCCGTCGGGAACCCCCCGGCCGTCTCGCCGGAGAGCTTCAGGAAAGACGACATGTTCCTGGTAGCGTCTTCCTTGATGTCGAACTTATCGACCACCCTGTCGGCCGCGACCTTCTTGAGCCTACCTGCAAGTGCGCCCGCCAGGCCGGACAACGTCGAACCCACTCCCATGTCTCCTCCTTTGCCTCCCGGCACCTGACTGCTGTCGGCGTCACGGTTATTATATAGGGGAAGGGCGAGCCAGGTATTACAAAGCTGTAAAACAACAGGGTGGTCCCGACAGCAGGGAAGCCCCGGAGAAGACTTGAGCGACACCATCAGACCTCGACAGATAACAGGCGGAAACACTGCGGCCGGTGGAGAGGGGACTCGGGGCCTGCCAGGGCAGGTCCCTCAGCCCGTCGCGAACCTGGCCAGGCTGGCCGCACCCGTAGCTTCTCTTCAGGGAGTGGGGCCTTCTTCGGTGAGTAAGCTTTCCGGCCTGGGCATAGAGACGATCGGAGAACTTCTCTATCACTTCCCCCGGCGTTACCTGGACCGCTCGACCGTGGTGCAGATCGGCCAGGTGATGACCGGCCAGAACGTGACCGTTGTCGGGCTTGTACGGGAAGTGGACAGCAGGCCCACGCGCAGGGGGAGAAGCATACTGGTCGTCACCATCTTCGACGGAACGGGCTACCTCAGTGGCGTCTGGTTCAACCAGGAGTACCGCAAGGAACAGCTGAAGGAAGGTGTTGAGGTTGCCTTCTCCGGCCGGGTCCGCTTCGAGTACAACCGGCTGCAGATAGTCAACCCGGACTACGATATCCTGGGCAGGCCCGATGCCGGTTCGAAGACCGGGGAGTCGATACATACCGGCAGGATAATACCGCTTTACCCGGGGACCGCCGGGATGACCTCCGTGATGCTGCGGCGGCTGATAAGCAGGGCGCTGGTGGTACTGGGGGAGACGGCCGACCCGCTTCCGGAGCCCGTCAGGCGGAAGTTCGACCTGGCCCCCCTCGGGGATTCCCTCCGCGAGATACATTTCCCCCGTGACCAGGAGTCATTGAAGAAAGCCCTCGCACGCGCGGTATTTGACGAGATCTTCATCATGCAGGTCGGGCTGGCGCTCAGAAAAAAGCGCCACGAAACGGAGAGCAAAGGCATCTCGCACGCGCCGCCCGGAGGGCTGGTGCAGACGTTCCTGGAGTCGCTTCCCTTCAAGCTCACCGGCGCCCAGCACAGGTCATGGCTCGAGATAGCGGAAGACATGGGCCGGAGCTATCGCATGAACCGCCTGTTGCAGGGAGAGGTCGGGTCGGGGAAGACTGTTGTGGCCGTACTGGCGTTGTTACTGACCGTCGAGAGCGGTTACCAGGGCGCCATCATGGCCCCGACAGAGGTACTCGCCTACCAGCACTATACCCGGATAACAGGCATGCTGGAGGGCCTGCCGTTGCGGGTCGAACTGCTTACCGGAGGCCCGGGACGGGACGCGCTAGATGACATCGCGGCCGGTACTGTCGATATCGTGATAGGCACCCACGCGCTCATCCAGGAGGGGGTCGGATTCAAAAGGCTGGGCCTGGCGATCATCGACGAGCAGCACCGGTTCGGGGTTGTGCAGCGCTTCCTGCTCGAGAAGAAAGGGGAGTCGCCGGATGTCCTGCACATGTCCGCGACACCCATACCGCGCACCCTCTCGCTGACGCTCTACGGCGACCTCGACGTTTCCGTGATCGACGAGCTTCCCGCGGGCAGAAAGCGGGTGCAGACCGTGGTGGCGGACAAGAGCAGGAGGAAGGACGCCTTCAAGATCGTCGAGACTGAGGTGGCGCGGGGGCGGCAGGTCTTCGTCATCTGCCCGCTGGTGGAGGAGTCCGAGAAGCTCGAGGGCAGGGCCGCCGAGGAGGAAGCGAAGCGGCTTTCCAGGGTTTTTCGCGGATACCGGATAGGGTTGCTCCACGGCCAGATGAAGAGCGAGGAAAAGCGGCAGGTGATGGAGCAGTTCGACGCGGGGGCGATCGACATCCTTATCGCCACAATCGTGGTGGAGGTCGGAGTGGATGTGCCTAACGCAACGGTCATGATCATCGAGAACGCGGACCGCTTCGGGCTCGCCCAGCTGCACCAGCTTCGCGGTCGCATAGGGCGCGGGAACGAAAAGGCGATCGCCGTCCTGTTCGCGGATCCTTCTACTGATGAGGCCAGGGCAAGGATGGAGGCGATACAGGAATACGAGGACGGCTTCTCGCTGGCGGAGGCGGACCTGAGGATAAGGGGAGAAGGCAGCCTGTTCGGCACGCGCCAGTCGGGCCTGCCGGACCTGAAGCTGGCGCGGCTTTCCAGGAACTTTGAGCTCATCAAGAGGGCCAGGGAGGAGGCTTTCAGGATAGTGGACAACGATCCAACGCTGTCTGAGGCGGGAAACCTACTCTTGCGCTGGGAGACCAACAGGCGGTTCGGCGGCAGCCTCGAGTGGTTGTTCCATGCCTGACGTTCAACATGAAGTCCAATTTTCTACTGACACCGCATTGAGGAGAACCACATGCGTGTCATAGCAGGTAGCGCTAAAGGTACCCGTCTGTACGGGGCCAGAGGCTATCGCATCAGGCCGATAACCGACAGCATAAAAGAATCACTTTTCGAGCTGCTGGGAGACCGGGCAGAGGTGGATGATGTGCTCGATCTCTTCGCGGGAGTGGGCTCGCTCGGCATCGAGGCTCTCAGCCGCGGCGCAGGGCACGCCGATTTCATCGAGATGCACCATGCCACTGCGGCATCAATCATCGGAAACCTCGAGCGTACACACCTTGCCGACCGCGGGCGGGTTATTGTTGCCGGGCTGCCAGGCGGGTTGGGCAGGCTGGGTCACAGGCGTACCTCAACATCCGAAAGCACGGGTTCATACGGTTTGATTTTTGTTGACCCCCCATTTAGAATTGAGGCGCGGTTGCTGGATGAGTTGTTTCTACGGATCAGCAGCGCCGAGATGTTGGAGGCGGGTGGGCTTATCGTTTACCGTCACTCTCCTCAATCGAGTTATGAACCTCCGGGGGATGAATTGGAACTGGAGGAGAGGCGGCATTATGGCGGTTCGACGATCTGCATGTACCGGATGACGGATGATGTAAGCGGGGTTCAGAGTTGAAGATCGCTATATGCCCGGGCACATTCGACCCGGTAACGAACGGGCATCTGGACGTCATCCTCCGGGCGACCGAACACTTTGACAAATTGGTGGTGGCGGTCGCGGAAAACCCATACAAGAGCCCCCTTTTCGGCATCGAGGACAGGCTGGCCATGCTCAATGACTGCCTTGGGGGCAGAGAGAACATAGAGGTGGTCCCCTTCGACTCATTGCTCATCGAGCTGGCCCACAGGTTCGGTTCGTGCGCGATAATAAAGGGCCTTCGGGCGATGTCCGACTTCGAGTACGAGTTTCAGATGGCCCAGTTGAACAGGAAGATGGACGAGCGCATAGAGACTTTCTTCGTGATGGCAAGCCCGGAGTACACGTACCTCTCCTCCAGCGGGGTCAAGGAGGTCGCGTTCTACGGCGGGTGCATAAGCGGCCTGGTTCCCGGGGCCGTTGAGAAGCGCATTCTGGAGAAGTTCAAGCAAGGATAACGGGGAAACGGGAAAGGAGTAGCAGCAATGGACATATTTGGTCGCCTGGACAGACTCGAGGACTTCGTTGCGAACTCCAAGCGGGTGCCCCTTTCGTCCTCCGTGATGATCAACGAGGCGGAGTTCTACGACCTGCTGGATGATATCAGGGCTACCCTGCCCAACGAGCTCAAGCAGGCGAGGGTCCTGACCAAGGACAAGGAGCGCATACTGCAGGACGCTCAGCGCAAAGAGGAAGAGATGCTCGAGCGCGCCCAGAGGCGGAGCGACCAGATGGTCGATCAGACGGAGATCGTCAAGCAGGCCGAGCTGGAGCGGGACCATATGATCGACGAAGCCCAGGAGGAGGCCCGTAAGATAATCTTCGACTCGGAGGATGTGGCAGACAGGGTATTCGGAGAGCTCGAGGCTTCGCTGACAGACATGAGGGACTCGACCGAAGAGATCCTGCACCGCATCACCACCTGGCGCGAGAAGCTGCGGACATATCCCGAGGAGCACGAAGAGGAAGGTTTCCAGACGGCATCCGGCGAGGAGGAGTAGCAGGCTGTCCCTGCTTGACAGCCGCCTGCAGAGCCAGGGTGATAAAACCCCGACTTTCGGGGTTTTTCATTTGTTCCGCGCCGGGGGAAGGTCCTCGACACATGCGAAAAGATGAACCGATTACCAGTATCGAGCTGGATCTTGCCGGCGCCCTTGCCCGCGTGGGCGATAGCCAGAGGATCAGGGGAAGCGCAAGAATAGTCGCGGGCGACAGCTACGAGTTGACCTTCCTGCCAGGTGATAATGTGGCATGGTCGGTAGAGGTCCGGCGGATCACGGGTGCCGTGGTTCTCACGGGTGATCTGTCGGGCACGGTGACGCTCCAGTGCTACCGGTGCCTCGAGAGTTTCGAGTATCCGTTGGACATCCGGTTGCGCGAAAACGCGTTATGGCTCTCGGAGGAAGACGTAGAGCCCGGTGACGACTTCGCCGATGAGTACGAGGTGATGGACGGAACGCTGGACCTGCTGCCCGTCCTGCGCGACGCGATCTGCCTGGCTTTTCCGGTGAAGAGGATTTGCTCGGAAGCCTGCCGTGGACTCTGCACCGCGTGCGGCTCCAACCTCAATATCGACCCTTGTGAGTGCGACACCACCAGGATAGACGCGCGGTTGAGGCCGCTGGAAGGGCTCAAGAAACGGATGGAAGAAAGAGACACTTGAATGGGCGGCTTGACGGTTAGCAGGACCTAAAGTACCCTTTTCGAGACATAATATTACTGATAAAGAGGCGAACATGGCCGTTCCAAAGAGGAAAAAGTCAAAGTCCAGAAGAGATTCACGACGGTCCCACCACAAGGTTGGCGCTCCGGTCATAAGTGAGTGTCCGCAGTGCCACCAGCCGAAACTGCCCCATCGGGTCTGCCGGGAGTGTGGGTATTACAATGGCCGGCAGGTCTTCGAAACGGAGTGACGGCGAAAAGCTGGATAGAGCGCTCTTCGAGCCCCGCTCGCTGGCAGTGATCGGGGCGTCCTCCCACCGTGAAAAGGTCGGTTACTCGGTCCTTGCGAACATAATCGCGTCCGGATACACGGGTGAGATCTATCCGGTCAACCCGCATGGCGCCAGGATCCAGGGCCTCAAGGCTTACCGTGGCCTGGACTCCCTGCCAGCCCCGCCGGACCTCGCTATCATCATAGTGCCGGCCGCCGCGGTGCCACGGGTGGTGTCTGAATGCGTGGACATGGGAACGCGTCACGGGATCGTGATATCAGCCGGTTTCAGGGAGGCGGGCATAGAGGGCAGGCGCCTGGAGAGGGAAACGGTACAGCTCGCCCGCAGGGGCGGAATGAGGTTGTTGGGCCCGAACTGCCTCGGCATGATGAACACCTCGCTCCCGCTCAACGCGTCGTTCGCCCGCCTTATGCCGCCGAAAGGTTCTATCGGCGTGGTGAGCCAGTCCGGTGCGATATGTACGTTTCTGCTGGACTGGGCCCGGGCCGAGGGTGTCGGGTTCTCCAAGCTCATAAGCCTCGGCAACAGCGCAGACCTGGTGGAGAGCGACTTCATAGAACTACTCGCCGACGACGAGGAGACCAGCGTCATATCCATGTACCTCGAGGGGATCTCCAGGGGCGAGCGGTTTTTCAAGGTGCTGAAAAAAGCCGCCCGCCGGAAGCCCGTCATCGTCTTAAAGGCCGGGACCACCCAGGCAGGCGCCCGGGCGGCCTCCTCCCACACGGGGGCGCTGGCCGGCAGCGAAAGCGCGTGCAACGCCGTCTGCGAGCAGACGCCAGCGCTCAGGGCTGGATCTGTCGAGGAACTGGTCGAGCTTTCACGCGCTTTCGCTACACAGAGTGCTCCTGGAGGCCCCAGGGTCGCGATAGTTACGAACGCCGGCGGCCCTGGCATCATCGCCGCCGACGCTTGCGAGAGGGCGGGCATGGCCCTGGCGCGGCTTTCCGGTAAGACCGTAGAACGGCTGCGCCCGAGGCTTCCGGCTGCCTCCAGCCTGCACAATCCCGTCGATGTGCTGGGAGACGCGACCGCGTTACGCTACTCCCTGGCGGTCGGGGCGATGATGGAGGACAGGAATGTGGATGCCGTTATGGTGATCCTCACCCCACAGGCGATGACCGACATAGAAGGCACTGCGAAAGAGATCGTCAGGCTCAAGTCGGGTTCGGGCAAGACTATCATCTGCTGTTTCATGGGGGTCGAGTCGGTGAAAGGAGCGGTGGCCACGCTGCAGGGCGCGGGCATCCCAAACGTCACTTATCCCGATGAGGCCGTACGGGTGCTCTCGAGGATGTACGAGCGTACTCTGAAGATGAAGAGAAAATCGAGCAGGCCCGAGAGGTTCGCGGTGGACTCGAAACGAGTCGGTTCCATGTTTGAAAGCTATCATGAACGGGGCTTGAGCCAGGTCGGCCCGGAGGATTGCCGGGAGGTGCTCGGCGCGTACGGGATCGAACACGTCCCGTTCAAGCTGGCGACCGACCTCAACGAGGCGAAGAGGCTTGCCAGGCAGATCGGCTACCCTCTGGCTCTCAAGGTGGTGTCCCCACAGATCCTGCACAAGACGGACATAGGCGGTGTTGTCCTCGGCGTGACCGGTCCACGCGCTCTGGAGAACGCCTACGAGGACATCATCTACCGGGTGCGCCGCCACATGCCGTTCGCCGAGATCTACGGTATCGGGCTACAAAAGATGGTGCCCCCGGGCAAGGAACTCATACTTGGCATGGTCAAGGATTCCCAGTTCGGCCCCATGATAATGGTCGGGCTCGGGGGCATATACGTGGAGGCGTTCAAGGACGTGTCTTTCCGGCTGGCTCCCATCGGCCCGGAAGAAGCCGCGCGCATGCTCAGCGAGCTCAAGGCTTTCAGGCTTCTCAAGGGTGTCAGGGGGGAGCAGCCGTCGGACGTGGAGGCGGTGGAGGAGGTACTGCTCAGGGTCTCACAGCTGGCGGTGGAGCACCCCGCTCTCTCTGAAATGGACATCAACCCACTCATGGTCTACAATGCGGGCGATAGCTGCACGTGCGTCGATGTGAGAATGACGCTCGGAGGTTAGTATTCTTGGAAACAATCCTCGTTATTTCTTCTGAAAGATACTCGGGCAAGAGCAGCCTCGTGGTTGGGCTGGCGCTGGAGCTCAGGGAGCGCGGGTTCTCTGTCGGCTACATGAAGCCGGTGGGCACCTATCCGATAAAGGTCGACGGCGACAGGATAGATGAGGATGCTTATTTCGCGAAGGAAGCGCTTGGGCTCGAGGACATGCTCTCGGACCTGTCCCCGTTCTTCCTCACCTGGGAGGCGCTCACAAGGTACATGCGTAAAGCGCCGGGCAATGCGCAGAAACGGGTGAAGAGCTGCTTCGAGCGGATCTCGCAAGACAGGGACATAGTCCTCCTCGAGGGTGCCCAGAACTTCGTCCACGGCCGGGTGATCGGGCTCTCGGCGCTCGAGGTCTCGAGCCTGCTCAACGCGAGGGTACTGCTGCTCGACACGTTCAACGACGAGCTGACGGTGGACAGGGTACTGTCGGCCTGCGAGTATTTCGGCGATCTGTTCCTAGGGGCGGTGCTCAACTGGGTGCCGGAGCGCCACATCCACTTTACCAGGAACCTCCTGGTGCGCTATTTCGCCGGACATGACATAAAGATATTTGGATCGCTGCCCACCGACCGGGTCCTGCGTTCGATAAGCGTCGGCGACCTGGCGGCGGGACTGGATGGAGAGATAGTATGCGCCTGGGACAAGGGCGATGAACTCATCGAGACCATGATGGTCGGTGCGATGGGCCAGGAGCAGTCGCTGCGGCTGTTCCGGAAGCAGTCCAACAAGGTGGTCATAACCGGCGGTGACAGGTCTGATATCCAGCTGGCCGCGCTGGAGACCCCCACCAAGGCGCTGGTTCTCACCGGTGGCCACCGCCCGAGCCCCCTGGTGCTCGGCCAGGCCGAGGAGATGGGCGTTCCCTGTATCATCGTGGACTATGACACCGCCACTACGGTCGAGAGGGTCGACGCGGCGATCGGTCATCAGAAGGTGCATAGCCCAGAGAAGATAGAAAGGATCAGGCGGTTCATCAAAGAGGACCTCGACCTCGACCTGATGCTGCGGGAGGTCGGCCTTCCGCGGCACAAGTCGAGCTGAGCAGGGGTCTGGAAAGATATTCATCGCGTGAGAGAGCCTGAAGAAACAACTGAAGCGGTAGAGGAGCTGTTGGGCTACAGGTTTAGAGACCGCTCCCTTCTTCTCAAGGCACTGAGCCACAAGTCCTACGTCCACGAACAGGGCCGGCCCTCTCTGGAATCCAACGAGAGGCTCGAGTTCCTGGGTGACTCCGTGGTGGAGCTGGCCGTCACCCACTTCTTATACGAGGATTTTCCCGATTACCCCGAAGGCGAGCTTACCAAGCTCCGCTCTCCGCTGGTTCGCGGAAGGGCACTCGCGCGAGTCGGAAAGAAACTCGGGCTGAGTGAACACGTATTGCTCGGGAAGGGAGAGGAGGAATCAGGAGGGAGGAACAAGCCCTCAATCCTGGCCGACACTTTCGAGGCGGTTGTGGGCGCGCTCTACCTGGACGGCGGCTTTGATGTGGCCCGCGGCATGGTGATCTCATGCCTCGAGAGCCTGGTTCATGAGATCGTGAAGTGGGGCGGCGGCGATTACAAGAGCGAGCTCCAGGAGTTGTCCGCCAGGAAGGTCGGCCGGGTGCCCAGGTACAGGCTGAGAGATGAAGGCCCGGACCATTACAAGACGTTTCACGCCACCGTCGAGGTAGGAGGCGAACGGTTCGGTCCCGTGTCCGGCTCTTCGAAGAAAGACGCGGAGCAGGCCGTCGCCCGGGTGGCATTGCAGAGGCTCGGGTGGATGGAGGAAGGCCATGGTGGAGACTGAAGGCCGGGACTGCGTGGTGGGGATAGACATCGGAGGCACGAAGATCGCCGCGGCAGCGGTGGACAGTCACGGTCGGATACTCTTGCGCGGAGAGGAGCCCTCGCCGTCCGAGGACGGGGAAAGGATGGTAGGGGCGCTTCTGGATATCATTGACGGCACCGTGCGGGCCTGTGCCGAAAGTGGCCTCGAGGCGCGCGCGGTCGGCGTGGGGGCCGCCGGGTTCGTGCTCCAGGAAGAAGGCCTCCTGATGGAGTCCCCGAACATCGCCTGGTCCGAAGTCCCGCTCAGGCGTATCGTCGGCGAGGAGACCGGCCTGCCCTCTTTCCTTGATAACGACGCCAGCGCCGCGGCCCTTGGAGAAAGGTTCGCGGGCGTAGCCGAGGGGATCGACGATTTCGTGCTCCTCACGCTTGGGACCGGCATAGGAGGAGGGATATGCGTCGGGGGAAAGGTCTATAGAGGCCACCGCGGCACGGCGTCGGAGATAGGGCACATGCTTGTGGATCCCCGTGGGCCGGAGTGCGCGTGCGGGCGGCGCGGCTGCCTGGAAAGCCTTGCCTCGGGGACGGCCCTGACTCGCGAGGCGGCGCGGCTCGTCGAGGGTGATGCCGGTTCCCGCCTCTACCAGATGTGCGGTGGCGATACGGGTAGCATAACCGGGGAGATGGTATCGGTAGCGGCCGATGAGGGCGATGAGCCGGCAAGGCGGGCATTCAAGAAGGTCGCGTATTACCTCGGCCTCGGCCTGGTCAGCCTGATCCACCTTTTCGATCCCGAGATGGTGGTCCTGGGGGGTGGGGTCTGCGCCTCCGGGCACCTCCTGATCGACGAGACCCGTCGTGTTGTGTCCGAAAGGGGTATTCCTCCGCTGGTCAGGGACGTTAACATTGCCCTTTCCACGCTGGGGACCGACGCCGGGCTTATCGGTTCCGCGGCTATGGCCTGGGAGGGTATCCGTAGCCTGCCATAGAAATACTATCGAGGCCTGCTGAGGTTTAATAAGCGGGGTCGGTCATTTGCCTGAACCCGCAGAGACTATAAAGGACAGAGTTTGTATCTCAGATCGCTTACGCTCAGGGGGTTCAAGTCGTTCGCCCGGAAGACCGTCCTGGAGTTCGAGCCGGGCGTGACGATCATCGTAGGCCCTAACGGTTCCGGCAAGAGCAACATCGCCGACGCCGTGCTCTGGGCACTCGGCGAACAGAGCCCGACTTCGCTGCGCGGAAACCGGATGGAGGACATAATCTTCTCCGGCAGCTCTGGGCACAGGCCGGTGGGCATGGCCGAGGTCGCGCTGACCCTCGATAACGCCAGCAGCGATTTCCCGCTCGATTACTCGGAAGTGACCATCTCCCGCAACGTGATCAGGGGCGGTGACAGCGAGTACCGTCTCAACAACAGCTCCTGCCGGCTGCTCGATATCCAGGAGATGCTTTCGGACGCGGGCGTAGGGAGAAACCTTAACGCTGTCATAAGCCAGGGACAGCTGGACGACGTGCTTACCTGCAGGCCGGAGGAGCGCCGGGAATACATAGAGGAAGCGGCAGGACTGCTGAAGTACCGCCGCCGTCGCGAGAAGGCCATGCGAAGGCTCGAGCGCATGGACGAGGAGCTGGTGCGCATCGGCGACGTCCTGCGGGAGGTGAAGAGACAACTCCGCCCGTTGGTCCGTCAGGCCGACAGGCTCGAGCAGTACAAGTTTTTAAACAAGGAACTCTCGGACGCGAGGTTGCAGCTCGACGTGGCCAGGCTGCGGGCCATACAGAGGGAGTGGCAGGGCCACGAGGACGTTCAACATGAGCGGGGAGACCGGCTCGCCGCGCTCGAGAAAGATCTTTCGAGCAGGACTGGGCTCATGATGGAACTGGAGGGCAAGGAGGAGGACTGGCGCGTCAGGGAGACGGAACTGCGCGACCGGCTGTACCGCCTTGTCTCGGTCCACGAGCAGCTCAAGGCCCTGTTCCCGGTGTGGGGAGAAAGGCAGAGATCGACCGCCGCTGCCCCCCCGGTGGACCCCACTTTACTCAAGAGGGTCGAGGATTCCAACAGTGAGTTGCAGCGACAGGCAGACGGGTTGAGGGACCGCCTTCGAGCGCTGTCCGGGACCGACGCGAAACTGGGCGCACGAGCGGAAGAGATCGACTCCGGCTTGAATGACCTGACACTCGAGGTCGTCAGGCTCGAGGCTCAGCTCGAGGTGGCCATGCTCCCCGGCAAGGTCGGGCGGGACGTTGCCACCTGGGTTCGCGATAGAGAAGGGCTGCTCGTCGAGCTCGAGGGCGAACGCGACCGACATGAGCTGGAGCGGATGGGCCTGGAAGAGCAACGGGTAAGCCTGCGCGAGAGAGCCTCGAGACTCGAGGAAACGACGCGCGAGTTGAGACTCCGGAATGTTGCCCTGCTCGAAGGCAGGCTCATTGCCGAGTCGCGCCGGTCCTATCTGGCCGCGTGGTGTGAGATCCTGGGCCATCTCGGTGCCGGTGAGTGGCGTGCCGGCGAAACCGGTTCCGCGCCGGAGATCTGCGGCCTTGCACGTGAGGAAGTCGAAAGATCGCTTGAAGGGTGCCTGCAGGGCCTTCAATCGATAGACCTGGACATCGAGTCATGCCTGTCCGAGGAAGTGCGGGCTGAAAGCGAGCTGGCGGCGTTACGTCTTGAACTCGAGAACACGGTAGAGCGGTTGTTGCAGCAGGCTGAGGTGGCTGCCAACCGCCAGGGCAGGGTGGAGGTTATCCGGGAGGAGTTAGAGTACTGGTCCGGTGAGGCTTCAGGCGATGGCAGGCAGAAGATCGATACGGCGAAGGTACAGGAGCGCCTTGCCGAACTTCGTGGGATCGAAGAGAAGGCGAAAGCGGAGGCCCGGGAGACTGCCGGAAGCCGGGCCGGGGTCCTTGCGGAGATGAAGGCGCTGGAGACGGAGATTGCCGGGATCGACCGGGAGCTGGAGCTGGGGAGGAAGGGCGAGCTGGAACTCCGCGGGCGAGCGGATTGGCTCGATAAACCCGGCGGGAGCACCGCAGAGAGCATCGATCGTTTCAAGGCTCTACACGAGTCGCTGATCGAAGCGGTTCAACGAGAGAGGGAGCGGGTCCGACGCGACCTCGAGGAAGGTTCGAAAAGCATAGACGAGGCCGTCGGAACTATAAGAAAACTGCGAACGGAGATCAGCCTGGTCCAGCTGCAGCACGACGAGCTGCGCGAGCAGATGCACAGCGAGGACCTCTCCCGCGCCGAGCTGAAGATAAAGGTCGAACAGCTGGTCGAGAGGATCGTTGACGGACACAAGGTTCCGCTGGAGTTTGCCCTCAAGCAGTACCATGACCAATCCCCTGCGCCCGAACTCGAGGACAAGGTCGAGCAGCTGGCCCGGCGCCTCGAGCATATCGGCCCGGTCAACCCGGAAGCGCTCACCGAGAGGGAAGCGCTGGAAGAGAGATATAACTTCCTGCGCGAGCAGGTGGAGGACGTAGAGAGCGCAAAGGCGCAGCTACGCAAAGTGGTCCGAGAGGTCGACCAGCAGATAGTGCAGAGGTTCACTGAGACGGCTGAAGAGGTCGACCGTCGATTCAAGGAGATATTCTCGTTTCTTTTCCCGAACGGCCGCGCCGAGATAAGACTCACGGAACCGGATGACCTGCTCAACACCGGCATCGAGATATTAGCCCAGCCGGAGGGCAAGAGGCTGCGCCGCATCTCGCTTTTGTCCGGCGGGGAGACCTCACTCACAGCGATCGCGTTTTTCTTCGCGCTCTTCAAGGTCAGGCCCAGCCCCTTCTACTTCCTGGACGAGGTGGAGGCCGCCCTCGACGACGTCAACCTGCACCGGTTCCTGGACCTCGTGCGGGAGTTCAAGGACGACTCCCAGCTCATCCTCATAACACACCAGAAGAGGTCTATGGAGATCGCCGACATCCTCTACGGGGTGACGATGCACGACGACGGCGTCTCCAGGGTGGTCTCTCAAAGGGTAGCGGGGTAATGGCCGGGAAGGACAGGAAGAAACGCCCCCCGCGGGCGAAAAGAAAGAGATCACGTAAGCGGCGCGAGAAAGAACCCTCGCCAGAACCCTTCGAGCAGGTCGAGGCCGTGGCCGAACCCGCGCCGGAACCGGTTACCGAACCCGCTGTCCCAGAGGAGCCACCTGTCATTCCGCTCGAGGATTCCCCGCTGGAGCCTGAACCGGCACAAGCCGCGGAGGAAGCGGAGGGTGAAGATGGCGTGGGCGAAGAAGCCGGGGAAGAGGCGGAAGGCGAAGAAGGCGGGTGGGGCGACAGGCTGAAGCGGGGGATGTCACGCTCCCGGAAGGTCATGACCCGGCCGTTCACGAGGGTCGCCACCAGGAAGGCGATCGACGAGGAGTTCTGGAGCGAGGCTGAAGACGCCCTGGTGGCTTCCGACGCCGGGGTTGCCTGCGCCACGGACATAGTCGAGGGTGTCAGGAAGACGATAATGCGCGAGGGCATCCGCGATATCGAGGGGCTTAAAAGAGCGTTCCGATCCCAGGTCGTGGAGATGCTGGAATCGTTCGGGAGGCCTCCCGAATTGTCACCGGAAAGGCCGCGCGTGGTCTTTATCGCCGGGGTCAACGGGGTGGGCAAGACGACCACGGCGGCGAAGATCGGCCACCTCATGAAAGAACAGGGCGCAAGCGTCCTGTTCGCCGCCGCCGACACTTTCCGGGCGGCCGGCATAGAGCAGATGGAGATGTGGGCCCACAGGGTAGGAGCACCGGTCGTACGGCACAAGACCGGGGGCGACCCGGCGGCCGTCGTCTACGACGCGGTCGAGTCCGCGAAAGCGAAGGGTTTCGACGTCGTGCTGGTGGACACCGCGGGCCGTCTTCACACCAAGAAGAACCTGATGGAGGAGCTTTCAAAGATGTGGAGGGTAGCAGACCGCCAGCTCGAAGGCGCCCCGGAGGCCATCCTGGTGATCGACGCCACCACAGGGCAGAACGGTGTGAGCCAGGCGCGCATATTCGGCGAGGCGCTCGATATCGGGTCGATCGCCCTGACCAAGATGGACGGAAGCGCAAAGGGCGGCGTGGTGATGGCGATCGGGAGGGAACTGGGCATCCCCGTCGCTTATATCGGGGTCGGTGAAGGGATCTCCGACCTTCGCCCGTTCGACCCGCGCGAGTACGCCCGCGCCCTCTTCTGATTCAAATCTGGGGTCAGATCCAAAAACTTGAATTGGTTCCTGCGGAGAAGTAGAAGAGCCAGCAATTCAAGTTTTTGGATCTGACCCCACAGAGATTGGCCGCCCCCGCAGGTAACCGGAGTGCAGACAGATGCGATATAGACTGAGGTTCTGGGCAGAGAACGTCCCCCCGGCTGAGATCGTCGACCGGGCTATGCCGCTTCTTGTCGAGTACTCAGCCGGTATCGCTTGCGCGGTCTTTTCTGAATCGCTGCATGATGAGAACGCCCGGGCGTTCCGCGCGATAAAAGAAGCGGGCGTGGAACTGACCTACTGGCCGCTCCTGAGCCCGGAAAACGGCTACTTCCCCGGCGAGAAAAACGTCCCGGATTTCACACAACTGGTCCATCGCGTTGTCGGATGGGCCGGGGACAACGGCATAATGCCGGACATGATAGCGGTTGACCAGGAGCTTCCCTTCGATCAGATGGTGCAGCTTGTCGAGGAGGGAACCGGCTCTAAATCGAAAGCACTTGCCGCGGCGGGCATACTCCACCGGAACCGGGACCGCCAGAGCTACCTTAAAGCTAAGGCCGAGCTGGTCGAACTGGACGGCTGGATCAAGGCCCGTGGCGTGAAAACCCTCTCGGCGGTGCTGCCCTGGGTGGCCCTCGAGCTCGAGGGTGACGGGGAGATGATCCAGGACATGATGGAGACACCGGTCTCCGGAGTCGCCTGGGACATAATAAGCCCGATGATGTACGTATCGATGCTGACCGGCATGTCCGGCGGGCTCATCTCCACGCGCGATGCCAACTGGCTGGTCTTTGATACCTGCCTCCGCCTCAGGACGGGGCATCCCCGCTCGGCGGGCGTCTCGCTGGGCGTTACCGGCACCGGGGTGCTGGGGAACGAGCCGACGTTCTCGAATCCAGGGGAGCTCATAACCGGCGTAGAGGCTGCCCTGGCCGCGGGTGTCCGTGATATCAGCATCTACAACCTCGAGGGCGTGATATCGAGGGAAGACCCCCGCGCCTGGCTCGAAGCCTTGAGGAAGGCCCGCCCGAGAGTGCCGCCTCGCTCTAGAAAGGTCGACCTGGTCCTTGCGGCCGCGAGGAATATCTATCGCCCGCTGGCCGGCATCACACGACGGCCTCAACCTTGAAACCTGCCCTCACGATTTCTGCCTCGCCCCGACGGAACGCCATAAGGCAAGGCCTGAAGGCCATCAGGGGTCCCGGGTGGCGGCTCCGGGTCTGTGAAGGCGGTTACAGTGACAGATGAGCCTTTCCTGAAGTGCTCACGGGCAGGCTCACAAGCCGAGCGGTTCTCCGATCAGGAACACCTTCAGGTCGGTCAACATCGGTCTCAGGCTTATGATCGTAGTCACCCTGCATATATTCAGCGGGCTTTTGCATTCAACGCAATGACCTGTCTTGACACACGGGAGGTCCATCCCCAGCCGCCGGGCGTTCGCCGGCGCGGCGGTGTTCCTGATGCGGGACATCGCTTCATCGCGGTCCGCAACGATCTTGTTCACACCCGCCAGGACTATCACGGTGTCCGGGCCGAATATCATGCCGGCTACACGGTTACCTATCCCATCGGTATTGATGATCTCGCCTTTCATGGTCACCGCGTTGCTCGAGCTCAGGAAGTAGGGGCAGGTGGCCGCCTCCCTGCGGGCGCGCAGGCTTTCAGAGAAGTCCATTTCGGGGCTGTGGCGGATGACAGAATCGCCCCTGTCCGCGAGGCGTTCCAGTATCCCGGTCTCTTGAACGGTGACCGAGCCGCCCACCCCCACCCGGGAGCCCCGGGGAATAACCTCCAGCGCGGCCTCGACGGCTTCCTGCGCCGCCTGGAAGTACCTGCCGTCGAACCCCCGGCCGCACAGCGCCCTGGCGGCCGAGGCGCCGCGGCTGTCGTAAAAAGCTTGCCGGACATCGTCGAACTGACCGCCTGACATGACGCTCACTCCTGGTTCTTACGGGCTCCCCGTACTTGACAACAGTAGCTTTCGCGGTGAAAGTATATCATTCGCGGGCCAGGGTTCCCGTGTTTTCATGCCGCGCGGGGCCGCAATACAGGTTGCGAACCGTTTCGCGTCATTGAAGGTATATCGGCCCCGGGTGAACAATAATAGTTTCAGATAAGGGTATTTCGCCAAAAATTAACCCGGCACGATGGCAAAGGAGGAAGATATGGCGGAAGGATATTGCGTGAAGTGCAAAGAGAAGCGCGAGATGAAGGACTCCGAGGAAGTGATCATGAAGAACAAGAGGAGGGCTTTGAAGGGTACCTGCGAGAAGTGCGGGACCAAGATGTTCAAGATCCTCGGCAAAGCCTGATTATCCTCCAGTAGGTTGATGGACACGGCCCGGCCGTTCGCGGCCGGGCTTTTCCATGGCGTTGAATCTCGATCCACGCGCAAGCCCGGCTGTGGATAGCATGGCGTGGAAGGATGTCAACGATCACGACGTGGCCACGATGGGTGTGGCCCCGGCTGATGACAGGTTCCGATTGTTTGACACCCGGCAGGGGTATCATTAGCATGGGAAACGATTCCCCGGCGAGACTTGATCAGGAGAACTCATGTTCGAAAGCCTTGGTGACCGGCTACAGGAGGTTTTCGCAAGACTCAGGAGCCGGGGCAAGCTCAGCGAAAAAGACGTTGACGTAGCGATGCGGGAGATCCGCCTCGTACTGCTCGAGGCCGACGTAAACTTCAAGGTCGTCCGTGAGTTCGTCGCTCGCGTGAAAGAGCGGGCCGTTGGGGAGGAGGTCGTAAAGAGCGTCACCCCGGCCCAGCAGGTGGTCAAGATCGTTTTCGACGAGATGACCGGGATACTGGGCGGCAAGAAGGAAGGCCTGAAGTTCGCCTCCCATCCCCCCTCGGCCATCATGCTGGTCGGGCTGCAGGGCAGCGGCAAGACCACGGCGGCCGCGAAGCTGGCGATCATGCTCCGGCACCAGGGCAGGGACCCGATGCTGGTCGCCGCTGACGTCTACCGTCCCGCCGCGGTCGAACAGCTGCAGGCGCTTGGAAAACAGATCGACGTTCCCGTCGCCTACTTTCCGCACAGGAGCGCACTCGAGATCGTAGAGGAAGCGGTAGGAGAGGCGGGACGCGCCGGGCACGACGTCGTCATAATCGATACCGCCGGCCGCCTGCACATAGACGAGGAGATGATGCAGGAGCTTGTAGATATCAAGCGCTCGGTCGGACCCAGCGAGACCCTCCTGGTGGTGGACGCAATGACCGGCCAGGACGCGGTCAATGTCGCGCTCGCATTCCTCGAGAAGCTGGATTTCGATGGCATCGTGCTGACCAAGATGGACGGCGACGCCCGCGGCGGGGCGGCGTTATCGATGAAATCCGTCACCGGGAGGCCGATAAAGCTCGCCTCTACAGGGGAGAAAGTCAACGACATGGAGGCCTTCCATCCGGACCGGGCGGCGTCTCGCATCCTCGGCATGGGTGACGTGGTCACGCTGGTAGAGAAGGCCGAAGAGGCGATGACCGAGGAGCGCGCCAGGAAGCTGGAGGAGAAGCTCCGCAAGCACAAGTTCGATTTCGACGATTTCCTGGAGCAGATGCAACAGCTCAAGCAGATGGGCGGCATTTCCAGCGTACTGGATATGATACCGGGGATGGGAAACGCGACCAGGATGCAGGGACTGCAGGTGGACGACAGGCACATGAAGAAAGTCGAGGCAATAGTACAGTCCATGACGAGGGCGGAAAGGCAGAACCCCGCCCTGCTCAACGCCAGCCGCCGGCGCCGCATAGCGCGCGGCAGCGGCACCAGCACCCAGGAGGTAAACCAGCTTGTCCGGCAGTTCGGGGACATGCAGAAACTGCTCAAGCAGTTCTCCGGGAAGGCGGGCAACATGGGTATGCTCAAGAGATTGTTCCCGTTCTGACACTAAGTACTCCTTCCCGTAAATACGGTGTCGTACCGAGAGCGTCGAAGCGCCGTTCCTTAGAAGGCGCGCGACAAGGGCGTACTCGGTGAGTACGGTAAGGAAGCGGAACGCGGCAGGAGCGGATGCAGCGGTGATCGAATGCAAGCGTATTTATGGGACGGGGTACTAAGCGTACTAGCCACGCCTTTTAAATCGAGAACGCATCGAACCGGCAGCCCACATAATGCCGAGCAGCCCGAATACCATTAGAGCGGCGCTCCCGCTTCCTCTCGCGCAAGGTCCAACCTGTTGGACCACCTTGAATCCGGCCGTAAGCTTCGCGTCGCCCACACCGGGGATTCGCACGCTATATACCGGGCCCGCCCAGGGCTTAATCGGTCAAATCAATCACGTGACTGGGCACGGTAACGCCTGACGGTGGCTCCTTGACGCTCATCTGTGTGGCTTGGCTCATCCCGGACACGTCCCGAGCCGTCGGACTTGTCACTGTCTCCTTCTCGCTCGAAGGCGTCGCCGCTTTGTTAGCATCGGCGTACTGCTGTCCTTGTCTTGCCACCTGGAGCAATCGCCGGCAGGTGAAGAAGGTGCCTACCCCGAGTATCAAGGCGGCCTCCCCATAAGGCCCCAGAAATCCTGCCATGTACATGGCTTCACCCAGATACCCCGCTCCCATGAAAGCGTCGGTCGCGATAGAGGCGGAGTTAGCCGCCTGACCGGTTGGAATCTGAGATTTGACAATCATTGCCGCGCCCACTAAAGCGAATGTCGCCGTCAGTGAAGCATGGCCCGCCGCTACGGCGGCTACGCCCGCCACAGCCCAGGCTCCTCCGGC
>Ga0315274_10000649_pt1 | contig 53898 bp, 40 predicted proteins | sample YL17G02_20_MG_FD_203700 | JGI IMG/M metagenome (GOLD analysis project Ga0315274, IMG submission 203700) | Sediment microbial communities from Yellowstone Lake, YNP, Wyoming, USA - YL17G02_20 | ecosystem: Environmental > Aquatic > Freshwater > Lake > Sediment | place: USA: Wyoming | collected... | reverse complement strand
AACATTTCAGAGGATGGAGTATCAGCGATAAAAACGCGTGTCGCCCCCGCGCGGGGGCGTGGATTGAAACTAAGCACAACGAAGCGATGATAGCGAGGGATGCTGTGTCGCCCCCGCGCGGGGGCGTGGATTGAAACTGAGAATGAGTTTCTCATCTACATTTTCTCTACGTCGAACGCCTTTGATGAAGAAGATGCCCTGTTTATAGATTGCGGATACCCGGCAAGGTAGTCGAACGCGGCTGAGGCGTATTTTGCGCAGGGCAATTCAGAGGGGATTCGGCCCATGGTAGTGATGAAAACAGGAAAAAGTGATGGATAATGCAAAGCAAATAATTGACCAGGTGGAAACCTATATCCGCGAGGGAGGCGGTGAATACAGGGACTGGTTCGTAGGCGTAGGTGATAACCCGATAGATCCAATCACTGAAGCAACACTGCTTCATAAGGTGCAAGGGTATCGGTTTATGTACATAGAAATAATATCGCCGCAGGTGGCAAAGACGGTTGCTGATTATTTCGTCAATGTCCAGGGAACAGACGGTAATCTCAATGGAAAACAGATATGCAGCGTTTGCAGGGCCGTCTATGTATATAAAAAGGCCGCCCATCTGGTTGCCTGACAAAACCTCTGTTCATTTTGTTATTAAATCCCCGAAAGCGAGGCGAAGAAATTCCTTTCTCTTCGCCTTGCCTTCAGCAGATCCACGGGCTTATTCTGATTCGGCCTTAATCCCTGGCCCCATAAGGCCACAGGCACAGGATGCCAAGAGGAGAGGCAACCTGCGACATTGTTTGCGCAGGGTTCTCCAATCAATACACAAACCTATAAATAGAGGCCTTCCCCGGAAGATAAATGTTGATTGTCAACAAATTTCGACATTTCTCAAACTATTAAAAGTTCCTTTTGATTTTATTGTGACCCCCTCAATTCTGGAATATATGTAGTTAAGCGGCCTTGATTTTTTGCTTGAAGTAGACGTTTTTCTGGTAAAATACAAAGCACATCCTTGCTTTGTACACTATCTTTGGAGAGGAACGAGTGCTTTCAGCCGATGGGAGAGAATTGGATGATGTAACGAGCAACGTGGCCCGGGCGGCGGAGATATTCGCTCTACACGGGGATTTCATCCGTGCTACTATCCGTTACCGAATTGGTGATGAAGTCCTCGTGGATGACTTATACCAGGACTTTTTCCTTTCTTTGGTAGCAAGACCAATACCTACGGACGTTCGTAACGTCAAAAACTATCTTTACAGGGCTATTATCAACGACAGCTTTGACGCAGTTCGCCGGGTTGAACAATATCAGGACCGAATCCAGCGGTATGCAAAACGTATCGAAAATCCAATCAACAAAGACCATCCGGAGAATGCCTTAATAGAGACAGAAGAAACGGAGAAGATGTTCAAAGCGATTGAGCGATTTTTATCTCACAGTGAGTCACAGGCGGTTACCCTGAGGTTCAAAAAGGATAGTAGTATTGAAGAGGTTGCAAAGCAAATGGCGGTAAACAAGCGGTCTGTTAGTCGATATATCTCTGCTGGATTAAGGAAGTTCCGGCAGTTTCTCGTCGAGAAAGAGGGCATGTAAATGGTTACTTTTAACACAGAGGCATTGTGCAAGGAAGCTGAGGCACATTACTTTGATTTCCTCGCGGAAGGTGATTCGGACGTTGTACCCCGACACATTATCGACCACATCCGCGGGTGCCGGCATTGCCGTTCCAAGATAGAGCAGCTCGACACCATTTTTGCTCACACCTGTTCGAGTTCCGCGGCTTCAAAAACCAATGCAGCAATTGTCACTATGCTAAAGTTTCACTTCGCCTATCTTGGCCGGATGGTAACCTGCAAGACGGTAAAACCATTTCTACCCACACTTATTGACTCGACACTGGAGATTAGAATACCGACGCCAATCACTGTACATCTGGACCACTGCCACAGCTGTTCAGAGGATCTTGAGAGAATTCGAGAACTGAATCTCAGTCGCGGTCAATTATGCAGGTTGAGTCGGATGTACGCCGACAGGTCAAAAGACAAATACATTGCTTGTCCGAAAGCGCATGCGGTCATCAACTCAGTGGTGAACCTGTCTTTGCACGAAACCAATGCAGATACCTTGAAGCACTTGTGTTTATGCTCATTCTGCCGTGAACTGATCGTTGAAGCGAGAAAGTTCGCTATCAAGCTGCTGCCGGAAAGCACAAAAAGCGGCGAAGGTTCATTTTGCAGCCAAGTATCGCCAGGCGACATTTTTGACTACGCTGTACCTTACGGTTTAGACCCATCGAGCGATCAATATGCAAAGTTCCGTGAATCGCTTACGGGACATATGCGAAAATGCCCGACATGCCTGAGCAGGATACAGGAATTACACCAGACTTTATTCGGCATTATCGACCGACCGGAATCAGGTGTTGTGACGGTTTGTCATACGATTGAATCCCCCGAAGCAAAGACACCATCGGTTAAACATCCAGAAAACCTATATTCGGGTTTTCCAATACGTGTGGAGGTAAGTGGTCTTCAAAGTGTTGCCGCAAAAAAGCAGCCAACATCGCTAACCGTTGGGACAGTGGCTGGAGCACGAAGATTCTTAACCAAGCGTCTCGCCCGATTAGCTACCTTTAGTGGCGTTGCTGCTGCGGTGGCCATAATTGCGATACTCTTTCTGTTCACTACGCCATCTGCAAAGGCGGTTACGCTTGAGCAGATTTACAAAGCGGTTCTCAAAGTCAAAAATGTTTATATGGCGAGTTTTACCCCGGGGCAAACAGAGCCAGTACAAAAAAAATGGGTGTCAAGGTCACTAGCACTTTATATAACCAGCGCCGGTGGCAAACTGACACTTTGGGACATCTATGGTGGTATCCGCAAAACTCGTGCCGGTGAAACTTATGAGACAGAAGAAACAACATTATTCCCCGAAGACACTGCCAAAATTAAAGCGATGATTAGTGGTTCTCTCGGCTTAGTACCATTCGAAGATATATCGGTACTGCCTAAAGATGCACAATGGCGTCGGCTGGCTGATGCGAGCACACCGGGGGATACGTCAATCCTGGAGGTTTATGACTTGATATGGGCTGATAAGAACCAGTTAAACATATCGGTCATTCGTAGATGGCGTGTGTATGTGGACCCTGAGACCAAACTTCCGCAAAAAACCGAGATTTACCAGATGTTGCCCGGTGAGCAGGAGTATGTCCTGAAGTCGTTCAACGTTATCGACTACCCGGAAGACGATGAGATGCAAGCGATGCTCGAAAAATTGTCCTTTTAGTTCAAATTATTTCGGACACCATACCGGTACAAGGTTTTTGTATCCCTCAGAGCTTTTCTCGACCAGCAAGTCGTCCGCGATACTTCGCGCTACGTGACCATCCAGATAGCCGATGTTGACTGTCTTGCTCGGGTGCCGCCCGTAAAGGGCGTCGTAATTTTGACCGCCACCCAGCCAGAAGAGCCGGTCTTTATTGATTTTGAGGCCGGGGATGTAAGCAGTATCCTCAATTGTAGAATTGCCCAGAGCCACGGGAGGTATGTCAGCCGCGTGCCACCAGCTTATGATTGCATAACCACTATCTAGCACAAGCAATGTCTGGCTGGGACGTGTTACTTCTATACCTGTTTGGGGCTCACCAACAAACTCCTTTCGGCTTGCTCCTCCTAAGGACATTTTGCAAATTGACAGGTTGACGCCGTAATTTCCGCACAGAATATCGTCTTCGAGTTTGGGATGCCGCAGGTTTTTGGATGGACACCGGAGCACAGTTCGCCTCCCCATGTAGTTCTCATAAAGTCCCCCTAAGTAGTTGAACCACCACCACCCTCTCCTGTCATATTGAGCCAAACCTGCATAACCGCTCTCTGGAGGAAGCATACTGGGGTCATTGTAAAAACCATAGGGGAACCTGCCATTGTCGGTAGCATAGGTGAATAGTGCAAAACTTAACTGCCTGATATTAGAAGTACAGACGGTTGTATTTGCCTGAAGCCGGGACCTGTGCAGGGAAGGTGCTGAAAGTGCAATGAGAATGGCAATAATCCCTACAACGATAACCAGTTCTATTAGCGTAAGTCCGGAGCGTCGCATAACCAACACTGTACGCCTTGTGCTGGAAAGAGTCAATCCGGACCACGCTGCCAATTATGCTGACTGCGGTACTTTGACCCAATAAGACAACGCCTTGCTAAAATCGCTTCAAGCACATGCCCTCATATAATAACAAGTCCACTCGCCGGTTACGTTGCACGCCTCGGGGTTATAAGGGTCTTCAATGCAGGGGATCTCCGCGTATCTAATCATCCTCGAACTGCTGCAACTGCCGCTTGGAGCGGCTTTACATCCCCAACGAGTGTAATACTCCTGATAGGTACCGCCACACGCCCCCAGCGTTGGCTCGGCGCAAAACACCACAGCATACTCCTGCAGCAGATTTGTGCACGAATAGCCGGCAGCGCCGATGGTGTTAGCCAGTTCATCATTTGACATCTCAACGAAGCTACTCTCTTGGCTAATCGGCTTATTAGATACCAAAAATGCCACACCTTCAGTCCAGTCCATTCCAAAGAAATCCTTGTCGGTTTGATAGTAAAACTTGTCGCTGGCGAGGTCTATGGTCCACACATACTTATCATCGACGGCCTCGAGGACGACGAAGTGACTTCTGCCGGGTATATGCAGGATGGCTTGACAATCCTTAAGATTCTGCACCGTTTGAAGGTCTGTTTTGACAGCTCGACAATAAAGGCCCCGGCTTTCCACAAATTGTTTCATTGCAGCCATGTTCGTAGAGTTGGTTGTCCCTGACACGAGCGGAGCAAGTTCGCCTTGCGAAACATCGCTGCCTAATTTCGATAGGGTGTGTTTTAGCGCGGCCGTTGCACAATTCTGGGCGTAGGTGCCCTGGGACGAAGCATAGACCAATCTCTCAGCCAAGAGAGCATCAGTATCAACAGTACCTGAGTAGCGGTACATCGCCGGTCTTTCCGTGACTGGGGAGGAAAACTCCACCAGTGCATCCAACTCGTACTTAACGTTGAAATTCTCTACTCCTGGAACTCCGGTATCAATATTGATGATGTTCCACAAGTCACGAGCCAGCAGACGATTTGTCTCAGAATCATACCGTTCCAGCAGAATGGTCATAGGGACCCATCCGCCGGCGACTAACCGGTAATCCGAATATCTCTTGTAAAGCACCGGCTTGCCTGGTCCGGCAGCCAAATATGACACAAGAGCGTAATTCTTCGATGGTGCCAGGGCGAAGGTCGTTACGAGGCCGCCCGGCATATTCAGGGTCAGGTGCACCTGAGTTTCGCCTTCAACATCTTTTTCTACAGCGGATGAGTTGAGAGTTGCAAGATTCTCATACGTGTAATATCCATAGCCCCAGGGAACAATCCCTGCAGTTAAGGGGCCGTTGACAACGTGTGGGGTGTTGCCGGTTGAGTCTACAATTGCATGGTTACCCGGCAGAAAATAAGTGGTGTATTTTTCGCCGTCCCAGGCAAAGATGCGTTTCTGGTTCCAATCCCTGTCAAAACGACGGGGTATAAAATTCTCCACAACGTCTTTGTCCGGGGTGACCGAATCGTCCCTCGAATCAACATTGATTTCCCAGTAGAACCTCTCACCGTCAAACTTGACCACAACGCTGGACCTCATAGTGGATTCGTTGGCCAGCTCATAGCGAACATTGAAAGGGATAGCATCAAAGTCCATTTTGCGCAGAGATTCGGCCAATTTCGCTTCGTTTAGGTCACTCTGATGTTCTTGTATTTTCGCTTGAATCGCGGCCTCTATCGCATTTGGGTCGGTTACCTTGGGAGCTCTGTATTCCTCGTGACTGGCCTGAATCGTTCCAGCCGGTATCCAGGCCTTCCTCGGTTGGCTTGTAAGCCGCTCGAATATTTGTAGAATCTCGTTCGGTTCCAGGGTCCTGTCTGCCAAAGCTTCAGTGGAAAACAGGCATAAAAACCACATCACCATTAACACTATTCGCGTCTTCATAAATAACCTCCTCATACCCAAGATGTGAATAATCAAAACTACAGTATGTAAACACAAACACTCATTCTTGAAGGCAGTTTTGAATCAAGAAATGTTGATACTTATTTGGGGACAAGGCAAAAAGATGGCATTCAGCAGTCAAAAATTGCAGTGCAGAAAAGAATCACGGGGGTTATCAGTAACCACGTGCGCGGTATGCAATTAATCGGTCCTCTCAAGCCAAAACTCTACAAACAACCCCAGGTCGTTAATATCAACGATTCTGTCGCCGTCAAAATCAGCTTTCCCACAACCATCGGGGTCTGTGCAATCCGTTGTCCCCCAATACAGGCCCAGAACTGCAAAATCCACAGAGTTGACTATGCTATCCCTATTAAAGTCACGGCTGGGGACGTGGGTGAAATGCATTTCGTATAATGGCTCGTCCCAACTAAAATCGCCATCAAAAAAGGCGACTCGACAATTGCCTACGCTGATTGCGTTGTAGTCGATGATGAACCAATCACCGGCTATGGCATATGAGTTCCCCGAAAACATAAAACCATTGACATCGTGGTCTTGCCGGGGCTCTTGGAAATCCCATACTCTTGCCATATCACCGGCAGCCGGAAATCGCGACCCTTCCCAATCATCCGTATTTTCGTTGAAGTCCCTTCCTGCTAAGTCGCCGTAATTTTGGTTTGCATCCCAAATAGACAATTCGCCATATTCCCAATAGCCGTCATCATTGGAATCGACAATAATCGTGAGATGTGTATCCACCATGATGTCCCGGTAGACCCACGGCACACAGGGGTCGGCCAACTCAAGCGGCGTATTCCCATCGTAAAGGCAAACCCTTGCTGATTTATAGCCCATTGCTACTGAATGCATAAGGGCTACAAGTACCAATATCTGGAATCTTCTCATCATCCATCCTCTTCCTGCTGCCTGCTCAATAGCACTCCAATCGCCTGCGTTTCTTTTGCCAAGTTAAGCGGCAGCCCCATTCTCGATGCCAAAGAATACTTTTTATAAAATGTAACAGTTTCGTCCTATAAAATCAAGTCAAAATGCCGCGGAAAGTAAGATGGAAAGAGTCGGCCAATAAGGAAAACGCAGATAGTCGTTCCCGCAAGATGCCGCACCAGGTAATAATTCCTGCAAGCCCGAGCACCGAAATCCTCTGATTTTGGCATAAAAACCAACAATGCTTACCAACACCAGCGGTTCACAAAACGCCAATATCATATGATGAAGGTCTAACTTGATTGGGAAATCAGACCATAGGTAAACTGTAATGAAGAGAAATAGAACCGGCAGGATTATACAATTACTCGCTGTGCTGCAAACACGCCATCAATACACTGCTGCTGACCTGGCCACAGTCCTTGGCACAAGCAGAAGAACTGTCTTTAGAGACCTCAAGTCGCTTCAAGAAGCAGGTGTCAAATACCGTTTCAATCAAAGAGTAGGGTGTTACGCCACAGATTCGAGATTTCTGTTGCCACCATTGGCGCTGACGTTGGAGGAAGCACTTGCGTTGCTTTTGCTGGTTTACAAAGGCAGGATTCATATCAACTTCCCGCTCCGGCAAGCGGCGCTGACGGCCGGCCTCAAGGTCGAGAATAATCTACGGCCGGAGATACGAAGATACTGCGCCTGCACTCTGCGAACTGTTTCATTGCAGCCGGACCCTATGCCAGTACAAGAACTGCTCGATACGACCTTTTCACAGATACAGAAAGCTATAATGGTTCAGCGGACCATCAGCATTCACTGCTACTGCCCCAAAGAACAAAGGGAAATCGATATGGAACTCAATCCTTACCATCTGTTATACAGTCGGCACGCTTGGTATTTATTGGGCAAATCGAAAGCGGACGGGCGAATCAACTCGGTTAAATTAAGCTATATTAAAAACGTTCGCATCTTGGACAGCAACTTCATCGAGAAACCGTTTGACCTTCGCGACTACCTCGGACGGGCGTGGTCGATGCTACCCGAAGGCCGGCTATATAACATCAAGCTGCGCTTCCTGCCCGAAGTCGCATACGATGTGGCAAATGTGCGATGGCATGAAACTCAAATAGTTCATTTTGAGGATGACGGCTCGGCTATAGTTGAATTTCGCGTTGACGGCCTTAAAGAAATAACCTGGTGGATTCTAAGCTATGGTGACCAAGTCGAAGTCCTTGCGCCTCGTGTATTGAGGCAGCGGATTATTCAAATAGCCCAAAGAATAGCAAATTCGCCTGAATTTACCCCTTCCAGCCGGTAGAGATGAATGGTGGTGGTTTATTGCGAGTGTTCTAATGAATCGGAGGATTGTGAATCTCTCTCTGACAACTCTTCACCCCTCACAAGTGTAAAACCAGATGGCTCAAATGACTCTTGAGTGGGCTCCATACTGATAATCTGGGCTGGTGTAGCCCAAAATATATTACCCGTTTCCCCTTTTTCGCTATCCCAGAAGTAATAATGAGCACTGTCATTTTGGCCACCGACTGGGATATAAAAAAGCGGGCGACAAATCTTTGTGCGTTCTTTACGGCCTGCATTATTGCGGTGTTTAATGACAACCTTTTTGCTATCCTCGATCGCCTGAATGAAAGTCTTATGATCCCGATGCATTCGAAATCTCTCTACGCTCAACAAAATGCTAAAAACAATAGATTCACAAAGGTTCCATGTGATCTAACACATCACAGTGATCTGTAGAAAATGGAAGATGGATCGCCTGAAATGCAAATGGAGACATTGTTGAATTAGAGTAAAACTCAATACTGCCAGAGAAAGATATTTCATAAGAAAATCCAGACAAAGCCCTTAGCTCCCCCCTAACCTTCTGCAAGAATTCAGGCCAAACGCTTTGGGTTGGACTTAAACAATATTTGCCGCCAGTGACAATATTTGTCACTCTATAGGTACACAAAAAATATTTTATTTTTTCCGACAAATTAGTAAAGCCCACTCCGCAATTGTCCGAATGTGTCCCCATAACATTTGCCCTGGGGGGCGTTAGTAAAACTGAAGACAGAAGACTGAGGATAGCGTTCAGCGTATAGCGTTTAGCGGATAGTTTCTGTCAAAAGGCAGCGTTCGGCGTTTAGTAAAAACAACGAACGACTAAATACTAACGACGAAATACTAATCACAAAACGAAAGGAGAATAATTATGCCGCAATTTCCGAAACGTGAACCAGATATAGTGGCTTTAGCCGAGACAATGGTCGCGGGCTACACATCGCATGCCGCCGATTTCCCATCGGTAACAGTGGCAACGCTCAGCACGGCATTGACAAATTACAAGACCCAGAAGACGGCGCAGGACAACGCCGAGGGCCAGGCCCAAATTGCAACGGTGACAAAGGATGAAAAGCTCGATTCCCTGGTCGAGCTTATGAAGAACGACCTGAAGCTCTCGGAAGTCGATGTCACCACCGACCCGGAAAAGCTTTATGAAATCGGATGGGGGCCGAGACAGCAGCCAACTCCGATATTAGCGCCCGGAAGCCCGACCGAGCTTCATCCGACAGCGGAAGGCCAGGGTACGATATGGCTCGAATGGACGAAACCCGCTACCGATAGCGGCGGCCCTGTGCGTAACTACATCATCGAAAGACGCGACCAGCAACAGGATGGCTCCTTCGGCCCCTGGACGCTTGCTCAGACAACCTACAACTGCGAAATCAACCTGACAGACCAGCCAGACAACGTTCGCGTCGAATATCGAGTCAAGGCAGTCAACGCGGGCGGCGAGAGTATGCCAAGCAATACCGTTTCTGTCGTGTTACCCTGAGTTAAATCGAAGGGCTTCCGTAAATTAGACAATTACCCCTGTGGGCAACTGCAGGGGAAGCGATGATAAATTGATAATAGATAATTGATTATTGAGAACTAACGACCGAAACTTAACTTATGGATTTTCCCACAGCCGAATCTGACATACTGGCCCTTACCAAGAGGATGCTGGATGGTTACCTCTGGCACGGTGGGGATTTCCCGCATGTCACACGTGTCCGCTTAGTCATCAAACGCGATTCCTTTACTGTAGCGAGGAAAAACCTGCGGCAGGCGCAGGCAAACCTGAGGATTCAAGCAAAGGCGGCGGAGAAGAAACTATCCGAGCTTGTCAAGCTGATGAGAAACTGCCTGCAAAAGTCGGAAGTTGACGTTGCGGGTAATCCTGAGAAATTGAAACAAATCGGCTGGGGACCGCGAGCGAATCCGCAGCCCGCTCAGGCGCCCGGACAGCCGGCAGATTTACAGATTACCGCACAGGAAAATCAGACAGTGAAATTGCAGTGGGAAAGACCCGCCGATGACCAAAGAGTGCGAAATTACATCATCGAAAGACGTCAGCCAAATGGAGATGGGATTGGCGACTGGCCGATGATTCAAATCTCATACAGCACGCAGGCAACAATGAGGAATCAGCCGCTGGGGATTCAGCTTGAGTACAGAGTAAGGGCTGCCAACACCGCCGGAACCGGCCCTTTTTCAAACACCGTTTCTGTGCTGCTTTAGGCCCCCGTTTTAACCCCTCAAATTCCTGGACGCCCTCGCCTCCACCAGATATACTGCCCATAGCATCACCAGAACGTCTCGTTCGGTGCCGATGCAAAACCAGAATCGACGTTAAAGGAAAACTATGACACCGCGACAAAGATTGCTGACCGTATTGAGTGGCAACATCCCCGATTGCGTCCCCGTTGCCCCTGATTTCTCAAATATGATTCCCGCGCGCCTCACCGGCAAGCCCTTCTGGGACTTGTATCTCTACAACGACCCTCCAATCTGGGAGGCCTATATCGCCGCCGCAAAACACTTCAACATTGACTCCCTTATGGATGGCTACTTCCCCCTCGCCTTCCCGGACGAAAACGACCTGCCCTGGGAACGATTGCCCCCAACGCCCGAACAGAAAAAACAAATCGTCCCCGCTGACCACTGGCAGCGATTTATCGTCTTTAAAAGCGATGAACGCATCGTCACCCAAAGGTCACGCATCAAAAACGGCAAACGCCTCTGGGAGCCGAAGGTCTCCGTCTATTACATAGCCGACCCACCCACCGAATGGATTCCCCCCGCCCGCGCCGGCCTGCCCGATATCCCCCAAAAATTCAAGCCCCTCGAAGGCGTTAAGCCCGTCGATATGGGGCCTGCCACTGTCGCTCGTCTCAAAAAACTTATGGGTGACCAGGGACTCGTCGGCGTCTGGCTCGCTCACTCCTGCATCCTCGGCTCCGAGCAGGATATCTTCACCTACTACGACCACCCCGAACTCCATAATTACTGGGCCGACCGACTTGTCGAAAATGTCGAGGAACGATTCCAGAACATTATGGCAATGCCAATCAAACCCGACTTCCTCTGCGTAGGCGGCTCGGGAACACTCATCTTCCAAACCGTCGATATCTTCCGCCAGCTCGCACTCCCCGCAGTCAAACGCGCTATCGACCTTGCAACAAAAGCCAGCTTCACGACCCAAATGCACTCCTGCGGTCCCGAAACGCAACTCGTCAAAATTATGGCCGAGGAAACCAATCTCACCGTCATCGACCCCCTCGAAATCCCCCCAATGGGCGACTGTAACCTCGCCGAAATAAAACGCCTCTTCGGCAGTAAAATCGTCCTCAAGGGAAACCTCCACACAACGGAAGTGATGCTCTACGGCTCCCCCGACGACGTTACCGCCGCCGCAAAAAAAGCCATCGACAACGCCGCACAAGGCGGCCTCTTCATCCTCTCAACCGGTGACCAGTGTGGCCGCGATACCCCCGATGAAAACATCCTCGCTATGATTGAAACCGCAAGAACCTACGGAAGATACTGACTTGTAGAACCTCAGCCAGATTTGCTTTTTGCTTTTTTATTTATCTTTCCGATTTTAATACTACCAGTTTTAACTGGTAGATGGAAATATCCGCCGTAAGGCGGACAGGCAACGCCTGTTGCGGTAAATGCCACCGGTTTTAACCGGTGGAAATTTACTATCACTATCCCCAGCCCCAACATCATAACCGTCCACGGTTTACCCCGCCGAAGCAATATCCTATTGCTCCGGCATTTATCTCCTGCGTCTTAACGTAATCACGACCGCGCCCAGAATCATTATCGCTGCGGAGGAGGGCTCGGGTATCGTCGCTATCCAACCCTCCATTAATCCATTCGGATTAACCCCGACTCCCACAAACGTCCGCCCATCATCGGAAACTCCAAACCCTTCAGCCAACCGCCATCCGGTCAGGTTCAGCCCATAGTCGTTCATAAGTACCGTTTTCAAATCACGCATTCCATGTGCTTCATCCCATATGAATGCCTGGTGTCCCCAATTATCGTAACCAGAACCGATAACCACTGAACCATCTGCAGACACGTCATGTGCTGCACTTTCCACGATTCCACCCGGCAGGTCACCAAGTGTCCCAATCACCCCATCTCTCCACATAACGGCCTCATACCCGAGACCTGAGTGGCTGACACCAACTATTGTTGTCTTGTCAGCAGATATCGCATCAGCCGCACTGTAAAAATTACCCCCAGGCAGCTCACTCAGCTTCTGCATTACCCCGTTTTCCCAACTGAACGCTGTATTGCCTAAAATCCTCCCTACCACAACCGACCCATCCGCAGAAACATCCGTCGCCAAGCTCACTGTTCCACTCTGGAGGTCTCCTATCCATTCCCAACTCCCATCCACCCAGCGCATCGGCTCGTGCCAGTAGCCCGAACGCCGAGAGCTCCCAACAATGACGCGCCCATCCGCCGAAACTCCGTTCGCCCCCGTCTGCCAGCAGCTGGCAGGCACATCCAACCGTGTCATCACGCCGCCTTTCCATTGAAATGCGTCACACCCTCCTGATCTATTGCTGTTGCCGACTATCATCGACCCGTCAAACGAAACTGCGCGCGCCTCGCTGGAGGTAGTGCCTCCTTGAAGGTCACCCAGGTCCGTCATCTGTCCGTCACGCCAACGAAACGCATGCGACTGACCGGATGCGACTATGCTGTAACCTACCACTGTTGTGCCGTCCCCCGAAACATCCAGCGGGTAACTATAGAAATCCCCGCCCGGCAGGTCTCCTACGCCCTGAAAGCTCGGCTGCTTTCCATAAACAAGGGTTTGAAAATAGACCTGAGCAAGAATTGCCAATACAAAAACTGCCTTCGCCCGTGCGAAAAACCGGTGCTCTCTCATCACCCTTCTCCTCTAATCTGAAACTCTCAATCTCTCAATAAGTTGCCCCACAGCAACTCTATTATGCTAATATCTTCGTCCTATAATGTCAATAGAAATCGCATCGAATCCAAGAAAATGCGACGCCCAAAAATCCTCAAACCGCCCTTGTCACCGCTACACGCAAAGCCCTGCGGTTGGCACACCTGCAACGAGAGACGAGTCACGAGCGACGAGCGACTATTTCAGTCCTGCACTTTGGTATGGCCGAAAGAAACTTTTGGCCGTAGGACTTGTTAAGAACGCGGGAATCTAAAATGACAATAATGCCGGTATCGGTCTTGCTGCGAATCAACCTACCAAAACCCTGCTTGAACTTTATGATTGCAGAAGGCAATTGATATTCCACAAACGGATTGCCGCCATTCTCTCTGATTTTCTCCAGCCGACCCGCCAATAGCGGCGTATCGGGCACCGCAAACGGCAGCCGTACAATTATCACATTCGACAACGCCTCGCCCGCAACATCCACACCCTGCCAGAAACTGTCCGTCCCGAACAGGACGCTCCTGTTGTCTCTCTTAAACTGCGTAAGTAGTGCGCTCCGGTCAACGCCCACACCCTGCTGCAATAGCTCAATATCGTTTTCACCAAGCCAGCCGCCGAGGTATTCCGAAAACTTTTCTAACATCTGATAACTTGTGAAGAGTAAAAAAGCCCTGCCCTGCGTCTGCTGGATATACCTCTTTACCGCCTCGCTCGCCTTTTCGACAAAATCATCCGTATTCGGGTCCGGCAAATCCTTTTCAATGTAAATCTTAACCTGCCTTTCGTAATCGTACGGCGAACCTATCCTGACGCCGTCGTACTTTGCCAGACCTATTCTCCCTGCAAAAAAACCAAACTCGTCCCCCTCCGACGCCCCTCCGCTGCTTAAAGTCGCACTTGTCATTATTACCGACCCAAATTTATCAAATAAACACCTCTTCACATCCGGCCCGACATCGACCGCTGCGCTCCTTAGCACGACCGTCCCTCTGCCTCCTTCGCCGACCTCAACCCAATAAACATGACCTTCTTTTGTCTGTATCAGAAAATCCTGTAAATCCTTCATTAATGCCGTGCATTTATCCGCATATCGCGTCAGCTCCGACTTCTCATCATCATCGCCCGCCTGTTTTGCCCTGCTCAATAAACCCGCACGCACCCTTTGAATGTACCCCGACAGGTTGTCCTCAACGAAATTCTTTTGGCATCGCCCGTTATTGTCGTTCTTTGTCTTCTCATACCATTCACGGATATTCCTGAAAAATCTCCTCGCCTCCTCTCCCGCCCCGACAACCGCATCAACCAAATCATCCGAGTCAGCCCCCGCCAGAAATCCCCTGTGACTCCGCGGATTGTAAAGTCCGTCCAGCAGAAATCTTACAGCGCTGCTGTTGATTTGTATCCCGAAGTGCTCTTCCGCTACGTGTTCCATATTGTGGGCCTCATCGATTATTACCCACTTATAGTCAGGCAGAATCGACGTCCCTTCTTCTCGCAGCACAAGGTCGCTGAATAGTAACGCGTGATTAGCAACAATGACATCTGCGGTCTCAAGCCCCCGCCTCGCCCTCCAGTAAAAACACTTCGGAAAATACGGACACTTCCTCCCCCGACAATTACCATGCTCACTCCTGACCGCATCCCACACCTGCCCCTTTGGGACAAAATGCAGGTCGCTCAACGAACCGTCCTCCGTCTGGCCTGCCCAGTCCCTTATCGCGCAAAGCGCAGAGCCGAAATCATCAAAAAGCCCCATCTGCCTTCGCAGCGCAAACTCCAGCCGCCGCCTGCAAAGATAATTGCCCCTCCCCTTTGCTAATACCGCCGTAAACCCGGCTGGCACAACACCTTTAAGCCGGGTAAGAAAGGGAATGTCCTTGTTGATTAACTGCTCCTGCAAAGTAATGGTGAACGTGCTTACAAGCGCCTTGCCCGCCTTGCGGGCCGCCATATCCATCGCTGGCACAAGATATGCAAAGCTTTTCCCTACCCCCGTCCCCGCCTCAACAACTAAGTGCCGCCCCCCAAGAAGCGACCCTTGAACCGCTTCCGCCATCTCCGCCTGCTCGTGCCGGTACTCATATCCTGAAAAACACTTCGCAAGAGCGCCGCCCGGCGCAAAAATATCCTTCATCTCCAGAAATATTTTGTCGCTCGCCATCGAGGAATTCGACGCCTTGACAATCCTAAAAAAGCCCTTCTCCCATTGTATCCAACAACTACATGCTTGCTATGTATTCGTCAATCGCCTTCTTCAACGCACCTACCGCAGGCGAATCCGGCATCTTACCGCTCGCCGACTCAATCGATACCCGGGCAAATTCAAGCCGACCTAATTGATAATACATATAAGCCAGCAAAAAATCCATCTCGCCTGACTTGCTTCTGCTCCCTAATTGTCTCGCCTCCGCCAGCCGCGTCTCAATCTTATCCTTGTCCCCGATTAGCGCCACAAGGTCTATCTTGAACTTCGCGTACTCAGGGAATAACTCCAGCGCTGTCGCCAAATATAACGCACTGCTCATATACTCGCCTGCGGCAAAAAGCGCACAACTCTTGCCCGCGTATCCAAGCGGGTCTTCTCGCTTATAAACCGATGCAACCGTGTAGGCGTCCGCGGCTCGATAGTACTTCCCCGCCTTCATAAAAACCTCCGCCGCGCGAATATACTGATTGAACTTGTCGTCCGACATACCCGCAAAACTCTTGTACTCGCCCAAAGTCACTTGTTTTTTAGCGCCTGCTGTTCCACCTCCCATAGCTGTACCCGTCGCTTCTTGCCCCTTTCCTGCCGTCTTCACGCCCGGTGCTCTCACAGCAGGTATTCCGGTTTCCACCCGCCCCGTACTGCCTCCGGCCAAGCTGGTCGTCAACCTGTCCCCTCCCGTAATCTCCTGCCCCGTCTGCGGCTCTTTGCCCCCAGATGCCTCAATCCCTGTCATATTGGCCGGCTTCTCCAGCCCCGTAGGTATCTTGCCTGCCTGCTGAAGCATCTGCTCATAAACATCCACCCCCCAGACATTCTCCGCCGTGCCTGTAAACTCGGTTAACATTTGAGGCCCGGTCGTCTCTGCGGTATCTTCTTGTACCTGCGGCTTTGTCACTTTCCCCGGCCCGGCTTGTTGACCGGTAAACCACCCAAACGGCTCGCCCTGAACACCCAGGTCGGCTCCGCTGGCCCTATCTGATGTCTTCCTCGTCTCATTCAGCCCCGTCTCAACTATCCCATCCCCCTTGCTGGTTCGTCTGCCGCCCTGTGGATATGTCGTAACCTCATTGGGAATCATCTTCTCCAGCTCACGCAAGGTCAGCGATACCGGTCTTGCATCCGCATCTGTTGCTAAAGTGTCTGCCCCTGACGACACTCCCTCGACACGCCACTCTCCTGTACCACCCTTGTCCAACGTAACTCCTCGCAGCCCGCTTTGCGGCCCGAAAACTCCTGTCTGCCCAGGCCGAGTGGACGTCACCGTCTGCGTCTGAGAATAGAAAGGCATCGGCTCACCACTGTAACGACCCGCCTCATCAAATCCTGCCGAATATCTCATAAAAGAATCAAGCGCACCAGACGTGTGCTGCAGCGAACCCGGCGCCGCCTCAAAATCCATCACGCCACGATAGGGCACTATCCCCCGAAAATGCCTACCTCCCGATACATTGCCTGTTATCACCAAATTGCCACTGGTGTCTATCGGATTTATGCTGTCCACCAGACCACTCTGGTAGCTCGTCGGCGGAACAGTGCCTGACCCGACCGAACCGCTAATCTCCGTACCCTCCTGCGACCAGCACATCCCATTCGGAATACCGACCGCCAGTATCCCTGCACAAAACAATGTCATAATCCTTAATCCAGTTTTCAGCATTCTAAGTTCGCTCCCCAATTGTCACACGCCGCTCTTGTATTTTGGCTTCTCCGCCCAGCCAAGTTTCGCTGCCAAGGTATCCCAGTCCGTCCTAAGTGGATTGTTCACAATCAAAAAGTCGTTCTTGTTCCTCTCAACACACACCACATCATCAGGTGAAAATCCTGTTGACACCTGCCCGTCAACCGAAACCGTCGTCCCTTCGTTCAACCGAACACCCGCAATCTCAATCTTGCTGTCGGGCTTCACAACAATCGGCCTGAAACTCAGCGAATGCGGACAAATCGGCGTTATGGCCATCGCCTCCATCTGCGGCGACAAAATCGGACCGCCCGCAGATAAGTTATACGCCGTCGAGCCGGTCGGTGTGCAGACCACAATCCCATCGCTTACAAAGCCACCACGATGCTGACCGTTGATTGTCATTTTCAGCTCTATTGTCCGAAAAGGTGGACCTGCTGTCACAAAAACATCGTTAATCGCCGCAGAAGCAAAACGTTCCCTGACCTTGCGCATAACCACGCAATGTAACATCATCCGCTTCTCAATGGTAACATCCCCCTCTGTAATACGCGGGAAAAACCCCTCAAGCTCCCCAACGCTGAACTCCGCCATATAACCAAGCTTGCCGAGGTTGACTCCGACCACAGGCACGCCTACCTCGCTTAATCGCCTTGCAGCCGACATAATCGAGCCGTCTCCGCCGAACACCATCGCATAATCGGCGTCCCTAAGCACTCTCGCAGAGCATTCTTCAATCCCGCAGACCGCCGCCACATCGGCCCGGCCCTTAATAAAATGAACAAATTCCTCTATCGCCCCGGCAACACGCTCCTTGCGCCTATCGCCGAATATGGCCAACCTCGGAATTCTCTTACTGCGAACCTTCGCCATAATTCTACACTCTAAATCCCGTATCTATTCCTTGCCGCGCAACACCGCCTCCTGCACTGTCTGCGCTATCTTATCGGCACTTATGCCCGCCCGTATAAGCTGCCGCGCTCGCGAATCCTGGGGCATAACACCTCGCGGCACCCCAATCACATGAATCACGCCGTCTTCAACTGACTCTGCCGAAGCAAGCTCTAATACGGCCGAACCAAACCCGCAGGCGCTGCTGTGGTCCTCTACCGTAAAAATGCTCTTGCCTTGCTCAGCCAGCCGAACAATTTGCCCATCGACAGGAGCGGCAAAACGCGCATTTATAACGTCAGCCAAAATGCCCTCATCAGCAAGAATGTCTGCGGCCAAAAGACACTCCGTTAAAATGCTGCCGTAACTCACAATCACAACCTTGGAATCGGGCCTGCTTGCGACAACCACGCTCTTGCCAAGCTCAAACAGTGCTTCGCAAGCGCCTCTATCGAGACCGTCAACGGGCACATAATCCTTCGGATACCGAATACACACAGGCCCCCCTGAAGTCATCGCAAAGTCCAGCGCAAGCCCCATCTCCACGCCGTCTGCTGGAGCTGCAACCACCATATTTGGCATTATCCGCATAAAACCAATATCCATAAGCCCATGGTGCGTCGGTCCATCAGCCCCGACAACGCCTGCGCGGTCAATGCAAAAGACAACCGGCAGATTCTGCAACGCAACATCCTGAAATATCTGGTCGAAACTCCTCTGCAAAAATGTCGAATAGATACACACAAACGGCCTCATCCCGCTCTTTGCAAGACCCGCTGCTATATCAACCGCAGCACTCTCGGCAATACCCACATCATAGAACCTGTCGGCAAACTTGTTGCGAAATTCGACCAGCCCCGTGCCGTCGCACATTGCACTGGTTATCGCGACAATACGCTTGTCGCCCTCCGCCATTTTTGTCAGGTGCTCACCAAACGCCTCGGTAAATGTCTTGTGTGTTTGCCCTCCGGCAACTTCAGCCGAATCCCCGTTTATCTTAAAAGGCCCAGTAGAGTGATATCTGCTCGGCTGGCTGCCCGCCGGCGTAAAACCCTGGCCTTTCTTTGTATAACAGTGAAGTATTGCAGGATGGTCAAGCCCTTTTAACGCCCCGAAAAGTTGTATCAGCGAACCGATGTCATGACCGTCCACCGGACCAAAATAAGGTATATTTAAACTCTCAAACAACTGACTTGCAGGTAGTACCATACGAATGGTCTTCTTTATCCTCTCAATTGCCTCCTCCACCGTCTTGCCTATGAGAGGTGTATGCTCCAGAATCGCGTTTGTCGTGCGACGCAAATCCTCGTATGTCTGGCTCAACCGTATCTTTGAGAAATACTTTGCAACCGCCCCCTCAGTAGGGTCTATCGCCATTGAGTTGTCATTCAGCACAATTAACAACTGCCTCTTTACAAGCCCAAGGTTATTGAGTGCCTCGAAATTTCCTCCATTTACGATGCTTGCGTCCCCTACCAGCGCTACAATCTTATCCTTGCTGCCCTGGTGCATTTGCCCCAGCGCCATACCAATTGCCGTTGCTATGCTCGTGCCGGCGTGCCCTACAGAAAACTGGTCGTATTCACTCTCCTGTGGATTCGGAAAGCCACTTAGCCCGCCTTCTTGCCGAAGATGCCGGAAAGCATCTCTTCTGCCGGTAATTATTTTGTGAGCATAGCACTGATGACCGACATCCCACAATAGCTTGTCTTTCTTAAAATCGAAGACACAATGCAATGCCAGTGCCATCTCAACAATGCCCAGATTGCTCGCTAAATGCCCTCCTGTCTTACTTACGGACTCTATTATGAAATGACGAATTTCTTCTGCTAATGACTTTAATTGCACAGAAGAAAGGCCCCTGATGTCTTCTGGCTTATTTATCTGGGAAAGCATGGGATACTCGCGTACCTCTGCCTCGTCGTCTCTGGCGGCTTGCTTTTGGTCGCCTCGCCGCGGTGGGATTGTCCTTTCGCTGTCTATCATGCAATCTCCGGTTTCTTGTGCCGCACCATCACAACTGCTTTTCTCTTTAAGATGCCTCATACAAAACACTTAATTATACGTGACTGTAAGCTAAAGTTCAAAATAAAGAAGCTCCCCTACCTAACTGCACATAAATCTTAAACCCTGCCCTTTGTACTTTTCCTTGCGATAAGCAACAAATTCCCAACAACTGTGGTACTTCTTTCCCGGCACACGGCCTCTTATGCTACTAGTTATATATATTCATTCTCATTAGTATGATTTATCGTATGAGGGGGGAATGTGTGATATTTCTATAAACTGACGTATTTAAGGGTTTATTGGGCCTAAAGTTAAGAAAGCACCACATCTGTGTATAGGCTGTTAAGCAATGGGTTTGAACAGGGTTGGTTCGTGGCGCGGCATGGTCGCTCAATTCCAGCTTGGTTTGCGGGACGCTTTTTCTATATTCTTTTGACTGCTGTTCTAACGGGTTTTCCACAAACCTCTTTAACGCAGCAGTGAATAATTAAACGCCGCTATTCAGACGAATCATATTGCTCGCGATATCACATATATGCCTGCGGAGTTGACGAGGAGCTATTATTTGAACTTGGTCGCCATAACCAAGAATCCACCAAGCAATCTCACCCAGACCGTCCACACGGAATTCTATTGTTGCTGAGCCATCCTTATTATGCGTCACGCTCTGCGTACTGTGCCAATGCACTTCGGTGACATTGCTTGCCACCTTGGGTGAGAATTTAAGCTTAACGTCATAAATCCTGCCTTCTGGTATCATTGACTAGGCCCTTCCGACGTATTCTTGCGCGTCAAAGTCGTCTCCATGAGAAAATTGCTCCTCAAGAACCTTCAATTCCTTTATACGATTAAGCTTAAACGTACGAACGGCCTTGTGAGAGAGCGAATAACCAAGAAGATACCATGCACGCTGATTGTAAAGAAGATGGTAAGGACAAACCTCCGCGCCAATGGTCTTGCCGTCAAACAGCGAGGCGTAACACAGCATAACTTTCTGCTTTTTCGCTATCGTCTCCTGAAGCTCCCCAAACCTTTTATCAAGAAGCTCTGTTGGTGCTTGGGCCGGAGATTTGGTTGAAATACAGCGCAGCGTGCTGTTGCAGTGCTTGCGGATTTGTGCAGGCAGGTTGTTCTCTATCTTAAGAGCGGCCAAAAGAGCCACATTTTTGAATGGTAATTGCACCTGATTGCGAACCTTATGAACAAGCATCAGCAAGCTCAGCGCCTCGCGGACGTTTAGGTTTATCGGAGGCAGAAAGAATTCCGGGTCGATGGCGTAACCCTTTGTCTTTGCATTGTATCGGTAGGGTACCCCAATACTGGCCAACTCTTTCAAATCACGAAATACAGTCCGCTGGCTCGTCCCGAACATCTTTGATATGTCCCCACTCGAATAGTCCCTGCCTGAATGCAGCGTTGTCAGTATCTGCACAACTCTGCCGACCCTGCTTGTCTTCATTGTAAACCCCCTTTTCTGTGCTCCTGACTCACCATATCACGCCGGCATTGTACCCGCCTGCCCCCTGTGCTGTCAATAGTTTGTCCGTAAATGGTTTGAACCGGCGAGAAAATATGAAATTCTACCTTGTTCGCACTTGCAAGCAGGCACGATTTATGGTATAATACCCCACGTTTTGTGTGGAGTGGGTACAAAACGCAGGAGAAGCGACGCAGACATATAAGTCATCCAAATCGTTCTTGGGTGCACTGATGCGCAAATGGTTTTAATTTCCTATGGGGGATGCTATGCCAGAAACAACCACTCTGCAATCACAGCTTAAAACAAGTATTGCAACTACAGAAAACGCTTACGAACTGCTCAGGTGTACTCGGCCCGTGACAAAACGCCACCTGAGAAACTACACAAGTGTCTTTCTTGGTATTAATGTGCCTGCTCAGGGTATCTGCGAGTACCACAATAGCCCAATGGACTACCTGTGGCACTGCTACTCGGCTGATTTCGACGCTCACCGCAGACAAAATGCCGACTGCGTCGTCTGGGCAAATCGTGGCGGCGGCAAGACCGAGCTTGCGGCAGTCGCAACGCTTCTTGATTGCATCTTCAAACCCGATTGCCAGGTGCGAATCCTTGCCGGCTCAAAAGACCAGGCAGCCAGGATGTATAACTACCTTACCCTCTTTCTCAACGCCGGTTACGACGAATTCCTAGTAGGGCCTGTCCTAAAGGATAACTGTCGCTTTACCAATGGTTCAACCGTCGAGCTGCTCACACAGTCCCCAGCCAGCGTTCGTGGCCAGCACATCCAGAAACTGCGCTGCGATGAAGTCGAACTTTTCAATGAGGATGTATTCAATGCCGCAAAATTCTCCACAAAAAGCACAGACAGCGTTATTGCCGCGATGGAAACAATAAGCACGATGCACAGACCTTACGGGCTTATGCAAAAGCTTGTGTCTTCCGCTCGAACTCTTAATGTTCCCGTTTTCAAATGGTGCGTCTGGGAGACAATCGAAAAGTGCACCGACAGAAACTGCTCGTCCTGCCCACTTTGGGGTGACTGCACTGGCAAGGCAAAACACGCCGCTGGCTATCTTAAAATCGACGACTGTATAACGCAGATGCGCCGTGCAAGCAGGGCTGGCTGGGAAGCAGAGATGCTCTGTAATAAACCCAATCTCGAAAACGTCGTCTTCGACCAGTTCGACCCCTCCCTCCACGTTAAGCCCTTAGATTACGACCCGAACCTGCCCCTTTACCGTTCACTGGACTTCGGCTTCGCAAACCCGTTTGTCTGCCTGTGGATTCAGGTCGATGCGGAAGGCCTGGTGCGCGTGATTGATGAATACGTTAGAGCAAGAGCCACCATTGACATTCACGCCTCTGAAATGAAAAACCGAACCCCCGGCGGCGAATCACGCATCGCAGCCACCTTCTGCGACCCCGCAGGTGCAGGCGCAAACGATGTCACCGGCACAAGTGCCGTCCGTGAGTTGCGAACGCTTGGCATAAACGTTCGATACCGTAGAAGTGCAATTGCTGAGGGTATTGAGCTGGTCCGAAGAGCCATTCGCGCAGGTGATGGCAAGAGTCGCCTGCTTATCTCGCCCCGTTGCCCGCGCCTCATCGAGGCACTCCAGTGCTACCATTACCCTGATTCGACAACACCAGCCGAACTGCCCCTCAAAGACGGCCTATACGACCACCCCATCGACGCCCTCCGCTATTTCTTCATAAACCACACCCAGAGATCCACAGAGGTAGTGGTCAGGGGGTATTAAAGAGTTCCTCCATTTAGGCCGATAATGTTAAAATAGGAAACAAAAATGGCATAGGACAGGGATTTGGTTGCCAAAAAAATTTGCAAAAAATCTCAAAAAATCTTAAGAAAACTGTTGAAAACCCCTTAGAACTGGTGAAAATAGAGGCCTCCTCCTCAGAAAATGTTTGAGTAGTTGAACTAAAGTAAGAAAACCGAGTGTATAGTTGCTATAATATGTAAAAGGCAAGGATATGCGGCCGGTGATACTACTTGAATGTGACCCCTTACATGTCTAAAGGAGAAAAACGAGTGGATTTTGCCCAAGGATGGATTCTTAGGGATGTCCATGGGAAAATAGGGCTGATGGGCTCTCTATGGATTGGGTAGGGTTTTCAGGGAAAAAACAAAGGAGTGGTTATGGGACAGAAGAATGGTAAGAGCCAGTTGTCGATAGAAGCGAGTCGTAGAGCCTTGCGCGCCGAGTTAAAGAAAAAATGCAAAGGCGAGAACATCATCACGAGGGTGATTCCCTTCGATAACGACGACGTTCCAAAGTATCTCGAATTACTCGAAAGAGTAGAGGCAGAGTCAAGAAAAACAGTACTAATGGTTAGTTAAACAGAGAGGCCTAACGCCCTGTGATGGATGGTTCTGCACCCACAATTCCAGAGGAATCTGTTCGTGGTAATCATTTCTATGCCAGAACGATCCCTGCTAACGTACTCAAGGTCATCAAGATGGAGTGCCCGCACTCTAATTTTGACCTTGTTGATAATGAGTTCGGCGGCCTCCCACCTCTTCGTCGAATAATGTCTCAAGTGCGGAAACAAAAAGGTCGAACGATGGTGTGGGAGGAAATACAGGATTCTGAAGACTTGAAACAGGAAAACGAAGATATCAGGATACGCCTCAGATGTCCCGATTTCAAATCTGCTAAGACCGTTAGGCTTTCATTCTTCAAAAAGAACTTCAAAAGCAAAAAAGGTCTTGAAAATACGACAGAGAAGGACTTCTTGGGATATGCGATTGTCAGAAATATATCCATTCCGTGCTGTGAAACTAATACGTGGTTATATGAATCCGTCATCGGAACAATCAAGAAAAGTCGAGATACCGATAACTACGTTCGAGGAGAGCAAGAATGGATTTGTTCTATAGGTGGGCACAACTTACGAATCAAGGGATACCTTTATGCGCAGCAAAATACTTTCACAAACGTATGTGCCCACGTAGCATTGAGAACCGCAGTTCGACGGTTCACACAAAACGATATGACCTACCGAGAGATGAATAATCTTATCGGAATTGACCATGTAAAGAGAAAGCTCGGGGCGGGGTTTGGTGGTTTATCTACCCCAGAGATGATTAAAGTGTTGGAGTCCGCGGGTGCTCGCTGCATGGTTGTGAACTATACAACTCCGGGCGGAGATAAGGATAAGATACCTTTTCAGAAAATCCTCTATGGAAGCATTGAATCAGGTTTTCCGGCCATTGTGATTTTTCAAACCGCAGATGAACCTGATGTATGCCATGCCATTCCGATATTTGGTCATTCCTTTATCGAGGATACTTGGGTCCATCGAGCCGAGTCAGCATATTTTCAAGTGGGCCGAAAAATATATATACCAAGCGAATCCTGGGTTAGTATGTATATCGCACATGATGATAACTGGGGTTCAAATTTCTGCGTACCGAGGGGTTACCTGCACACGCGGCGATATTGCGATTGGGTTGCTTCCGATGCCAAAAGCTGCTTGATGGACAGCGGTTGTGTAGCCTATGTGATTGGCACAAGGCCACGGGAAGTCGAAATGGATCCGATCCAAGCTGAAGTAATCGGTGCAGATTACTTATTTAACATTTTGCCGAAATCGCCCAACTTGGAACACGCTTGGATGCGTAGAGTTCTTGAATATTTACGAGTAAATCAGCTTGTGCTTCGCCCTATTCTGATCAAAGGTAAGGATTACTTAGAACATCTGAAAAAGATACGTGACTGGGATAAGAACAAGCTTACGTTCTCCTTGCCGATGGATGATAGCTGGTGGCTTTGGATGGTCGAACTGTCTGTTCCAGAATTATTTTCGACAAATCGGCGCAAGATTGGTGAAGTAATTCTACGGGCAGAACAAAAACCAACACGTCTCCGGGATTTCAAGAACTTCCTTTTTGCAAGAATCCCGGAATTCTTTGCCTTTTATGTTAAAGGAGGAGCCCAAAATCCCAGTTATATATTCATTCCTTCAGACCTGAAAAGCCACGTAGAACTTTACGGCTGCGAAGAAAACGCGTAAGGCAACCTTATTGAGATCCTGACGTGTTACCATTACCTTGATTTACCTTCCGGCAACGAAAGACGCCCTGCGTTATTTCTTCATAAACGTCGAACATACTGCAGGAACAGGGCATAGGATTTATTGACTTGAAGTGCAGGTGGGCTATTTCTGCGCATAAAAAAACAGGACTGGGTCGGAGGGAGGGGAGAAAGCGAGATATCCCAGCCCTGTTGTTGGCTGTTGTAAAATGACTCTTTACTTTTCAATCTGACGAGTGTGATAAGCTTCTTGGTGTGGTAAGCTCAATTAACTCTCGCGTAACTACAATTTGAATTTTAGCACAACGCTGCACGTAACGCAAGGAAAATTTTTCTGAAAAAAACAAATTTTTTTTATTTATCTTCACCGTAAATTACCCTGCCATAACACCTTTGCCTTTCGGAACTTACGAATATAGAAGCAAAAAAGACCGTAAGATTAGGGTACAATAGTTGAAGAAAATCCGCAAATTAGTGAAAAAAACTGGGCTGGGGTCAGGAGGGAGGAGAGGAGAGAAAACCCCAGCCCGTGGTCATCGTACCTTGAATTTCTACGCCCTCTGCTTCAAAAAGTTCGTTTCGTTCGGTGTGAGATTATATTATTTAAAAAATTTCTCGCAGAAGTCAAATACTTTTTTCAAAATTTCCCGTGAAAACCTGTTATAGTCCTCCGGCTCTTCGAGTTGTATCCGACCGCCTGAGCCGACCAGACCGTAAACCTCACTTGACCGGCTTATGCACCGACGCACATCACCGACTTTCGCAAACCGGTTCTGGGTTGGCGCAATAATTAAGGCCTGTCGTGGCGCAACACAAGCTAGAATCTCGTCGAAATCTGTCGGGATTCTGCTCTCATTTCCGACAAAAAAGCCCGAACGGGGTAGCAGGCCGTGCAGTTCCGACCAGGCACGAATACCTTCGGTGTCTTTGTCGGGTGTTGCCGGGTGCATAGGCGTAAGACCACAAATGCAAACGACGCCCTTGATGCGTTCATCGAGCGCTGCCGTGTAAAGGGCAACGGTTCCGCCAAGTGAATAGCCCCCTGCATAAATGCGATTTGCATCGATGATGTCGAGATTTCCGAGCATATCAACCGCCGATTTTGTATCGGCGACCATTTTGCCTAACTTCGACCAGTGAGGATACCGTTGATAAAATTTTGTGCCTTCTTCGATACGCGTGCCAAAACCTATCTGGTCGAAGAAAAACAGCGCAAAACCCTGCTTAATGAAGCCCTCAATCAGCGGCTCCCTGTTGACCGCGAATCCACACTGATAGGCGTACTCGTGCAGCCAGATAATGACGGGCACTTTTGCGCCCGCAGCGGCGGCAGGATAGTAGAGGTTCCCTTCAAGGTAATCGCCGAAACCATCATATTGGCCGACGACTAGGCGACGCATATCGCCGCCTGTGCGAGGTCTGCCTATCACCCTCGCCAGATAGTCACCTGAGTATTCGTTGTCGGTGGATGGAATATGTGTGGAAACCTTAGGGCCTTTATTAGTAGCTCCGGCTGGTTCATCACCAAGCAGCCAGTTGATTCGCTTCTGTATGTCTGCCTTTTTCTTTTGCCAGTCAGCGACGGTTTCGATTTCGCCGCCATCCGTCTTTATCAACAGGCCGTTAACGTCATTTGGCGGATATGAGTTCAGGTCTATCTTCTCGCCGGAAAGCTGCTGCCACTTCTCAAATGTGTAATCGTAATAGAGTTTGTTCTCCGGCCTACTTCCCGTCCTGCCGAAACAGTAATCGAAAAAGTCGATATAGTCCTCGATGTCTCTGGCGCTCGTCCCGTGCCTGCCCCAGCGAAATCGCACGGCGACCTTGTCGGTCTGGCCAAGAAACCCATACACGCGCCTCACCGACTGGTAGCACTGCTCGATACCCCATGGATTGCCGCCGTATTCCGTAAGGGCGTTGCTCAGCATAAGCCCTCGCGGGGCAATAAGCGCCATCAGGAGGTTCTGCTCGACGGGCAGCTTGTGCTCACGCCCGACAAAGAAACGCAATCGCGGGTGGAACCAGTACTGGAAATTGGTGGTGATGTCGATGATGGTTTCTGTGTTGAACGGCTCCGACGTATATCGCCAGGGTGTCTCGCCGCCTGTGCCTGCGCTGCTGGAGATGCAGGCCGTGATTCGCTCGTCGAACGCCGCCGCAAAAAGTGACTGCTTGCCGTTTCGTGAATGGCCTGAAATCGCAATCTTACCCTTATCTACTTCGGGCAGAGTGTAAAGGTAATCGACCACGCGGGACGCCCCCCACGCCCGGCGCATCAGCCGCGTAAAATCATATTCGGGATACCATATCGCGGCATACTCTTCAGTGTCGTCTTTGTCATCGGCCCCGGCATACACGCAGCCGATATAGCCGCGACGAACCGCCACAAGCGCCCAGCCGCGATGATTCCACTGCGTCAGAAAGACAGGATGCGGCCCTTTCCCAGGCGGGATGATGAGTTCAGCCGTCATCTTCGCCTTCAGTTGCGGCCCGAAACGCAGCTCAACCATCCGCAGCGTCGCGTCGCCGTCCTTTGTTTCGCTCAGGACTTTCGCTTCGAGATTGTTCGGCCCAGGAGGAAACGTCCCGCTCAACCAGTGCTGTACCTGCTCGCCAATCCATTTCCGTTTTTCCTGCCACTGTTCACTTGTCTTAATGGGTATGTTTTGTCTGCCCTCATCGAGGACCAAAGGGTCGGGCAAAAATGGAATCGATGGGAGCGTATTGAAGTCCGGCGGCAGCTCTCCCGTACGCCTGACCCAGTCCGTCCAGGTCTTATCCAGCGGCGATACCGCCCCTCGCCCCGATGTCTCCGGCGGCAGCCAGGAACGTATCTGCTCCAGATATTTCTGCCGAACTGATAAATCATCCTGCCCCGCTCGCAATCCCGACGAGAATACCAGCAACGCAACCGTGGCAAGAACAATCACCTTGGTACTCATAGCAACCTCCTGAAAACAAAAAATCAAAAACAGCTTGTCATAACAGGTGTAAGTTTACGGATAAACCAGCCGTAGAACAAGAGTGATTGGCAAAACCAGGTTTGAGAAAGATAAAAAAAACTGGGCTGAGGCCAGGAGGGAGGAAGAGGAGTAAGAAACCTCAGCCCGTGGTTTAGAACTAAAGCCCGATTACGGCTTTAGTAATTTGCCAGGTCTAATTAGACCATTACTAACGTCATTTCATTCTTGACCCTCCCTGCGAGGAATCAAGCTGCCCCTAACATTTTCAAGTATATCAGAATGAGCATATATTGCAACAGGAAAATCGGAAAAAAACTGAAAATTTCCCTTAGAATAATAGATTCGGGCAATGTTCCACCGCCGTTGTCAGTGCCCCCGAAATACGATGAAATTATGCCCTCCGCCATTAAATCCAAAACGATAGAAGTGGAATTCCCGCCAAAATATGGTAAGATACCACCTAAAGCGGCCTGACAGGTGTATAACTGGCAGTCCGTAATACCCTTGGATACCAGCGTAGCTGTTCGATAACCCGGCTGGGTCTTTAACGTATTGGCGATGATGAAACTTGTATATAAGCTATCGGGGGCAAACGGCGGCAAAGCCGCCCGCTGCGCGCTGTTTTTCACTGTCTATTATCTCTTCTTATACCTGGTGGTTGACCTTCGACTTATTTACCACGGCGGCGGCCTCATTATGAACTTCCCGGCCTTCTTCCTCGGCTGGGGCTTCTTCCGGCAATTCTTGGGATTTCCCGGCGGCATCGTCCAATATCTGTCTGCCTTGCTTTCTCAATTCTTCCGTATCGCCTGGGCAAGTCCTCTTGTAGTCACGGCCCAGGCAGCGCTGATTTCGTTCGTTACCTTCTCGATTATCAAAACCGCAACCTCTCGCCGCTCATTCTACGCCGCCCTCTTGCCGGCTGCCCTCCTTCTTGTCCTCTATGGCCAATACACATACCACTTTGTTACCACAACAGCCCTTCTCGTCGCGCTTGTCTTTGGACTCCTTCAAATGAAAATATCATCAAAAGGCGCGACAACCGGGCTGGCTGGTTTTATCCTGCTGTCCGTCTTCGTCTATTACGTGTCCGGCGGAGCATACCTGCTCTTTGCCGCCGTCTCCTTCATTAACGAACTTCTTTTCAAACGCCGCCCTTTGCCGGCCATATTGTATCTATTGTTGGCTGTAGCTGTCCCATACATCGAGGGTGTCCTCATCCTGGGCGTTAGTATCATCGACGCCTTCACGAATCTGCTGCCGTTCCACTGGAGGACGCTCTCGCACGAAGTGGCTGGCAGAATGGTCACGGTTGTGTGCGTACTTTATCTTTTCCTGCCCGTGCTGCTCCTCGCATTTGCCATTCAACGCCTGATGCCGTCGGCTTCATTGCAGCAGCAAAATCCCGGCAACCTTTTCGATAAGACCGGCTTGCTGCCGCTTATTGGCAAATGGTGCAGAGCAATATTTGCACACCGGTGGCTGGTTGATTCGCTGGCCTTGCTCGCAGTCGCCGCCGCCGCTGTATTCTTTGGATATAACAGCAGACAAAAAACCCTGCTCTCAGTTGACTTTTACGCACACCAGGCTGATTGGAAAAAAGTGCTTGCCGCTGGTTCCGGTAACCCCACCCACCCCTACGTAATCCATGCGGTGAATAGGGCGCTGTATCATACCGGCCGGATGACTGACGATATGTTTCGCTACCCGCAGCAGCCAAACGCATTGCTGCTGACTAATGACACCAGTTGGCCCGCATACTGGAGAGTATTTGACACCTATCTTGACCTGGGCCTGGTAAACCTCGCTGAGCACGCCCTGACGCAGTGCCTCGAAATATATGGCCGCCAGCCGGTAATCCTCAGGCGACTCGCCTTGGTGAATATGGCCAAGGGCAATACAGGCGCTGCTCGTGTCTGCCTCGGCGCGCTCAGTAAAACCTTGTTTGATGCAAACTGGGCTGCCGACTACCTCGAAAAAATCCGCATTGACCCCAATCTCTCGGCAGACGCCCAGGTTCAGCAATTGCGCCGCCTAATGCCCCAACAAGACCGTGAGTTCACTGCCTTTGACCCCAATTTGCTCCTCGACCTGCTCGACACCAATAGGCAAAACCGAATGGCCTTTGAATACTCAATGGCTTTCTATATGCTCACAATGCAGCTCGACAAATTCGCCGACAACCTCGGCCGGCTGAACGATTTCGACTACCCGCAGATACCCAAATTGTACGAACAAGCCGTCCTGATTCACCAGACCAACACAAAAAAAATAATTCAACTGTCTGGTCGCCAAATCAGTGAGCAGACCCGCCGCCAGTTGAACGAATTCCTCTATATATACCTCACCAAATGGGCGGCAAATAAGCAGTCGGCCTTCCGGGAGCTGGCGGGAAGTTACGGCGATACCTACCTGTTCTACTATACCTACGGATTTTCAGGAATGAAAAACACTGTAAGGAACGCCGGGAATGAGCCGTAAACGACGAGTTGTGATGTTTATTCTGTTGCCGGCTGTGATGGTATCGGCTGCACTGCTTTATATCCCGGCGCAGCGTAAACACTCCCCTGAACGGCCGCTCCGCATAGACCGCACCCCTGTACTCCGGCCTGACTATTCTAACACCGTCATCCCCCCCAACATTGCACCTTTGAATTTCTTGGTCGATGAGATTGGTTCACGTTACTATGTAAAAATATGCTCCGCGCAAGGCAAACCCATCGAGGTCTCTAACCGAACGGGCAGAATTCTGATTCCCCAGAACCAGTGGCGCCGACTCCTGACCGAGAATAAAAACCAAACCCTGTATTTCGATGTCTTCGTAAAGGCGAAGGATGGACGCTGGTGTCTCTATTCGACTATCACGTCCAAAATCGCCGGCGAGCCGATAGACCGTTTTCTGGTTTACAGGAGAATGCACCCGACACATACACAGCGCCTCGGAACAGTCGCCCTGTGCCAGCGCGACCTTGAGAGCTTCCACGAATCGGTTATTCTCGACAATGGGTACTACAAAGGCGGCTGCCTCAACTGCCATTCGTTCTGTAACGGCCGCACCGATAAAATGCTAATGGGTGTCCGAGGACCTAAGTACGGAACAAGCACCCTCTTGCTCGAAAACGGCGCTGTCGTCAAAATTGGCGCAAAGTTCGGATACACGTCCTGGCACCCCAGCGGTCGCCTGGCGGTCTTTTCCATCGACGAATTGCCTATGTTCTTCCACTCCGCCAGAAACGAAGTCCGCGACACAATTGACCTCAATTCCGCCCTCGCCTGTTTCGACCTCGACTCACGGACAATTAAAATCTCGCCTAAAATTGCGGATAAAAGCCGTCTTGAAACCTGGCCTGCCTGGTCGCCCGATGGCCGATTCCTCTATTTCTGCTCCGCTCCGATGCTCTGGTCCGACCCTACACGGTTCCCTGCCGCATTGTATAAAAAAGTCAAATATGACCTTGTCCGCATTAGCTATGATATAAACAACGACCAGTGGGGCGAGGTGGAAACCGTTATCGCCGCCGCCGATACCGGGCGAAGCGCCGCTATGCCCAAGGTCAGCCCCGACGGTAGGTGGCTGTTATTCTGTTTGTGCGATTATGGATACTTTCCCTCCTGGCAGCAAAACAGCGATTTCTATATCATCGACCTGCAAAACATACAGCAAACAGGCAGGTACAGTTGCAGCCGTCTGGACATTAACAGCGACCAGGCCGAGGCCTGGCACACCTGGTCGAGCAACAGCCGATGGATTGTCTTCACAAGCAAACGCGACCAGGGCGTCTTTACCCGCTGTTACATCAGCTACGTTGATGCTGAGGGAAAGGTCCATAACCCCCTGCTTCTGCCGCAGAAGGACCCTGCCTTCTACGACATCTGCCTCGAAAGCCACAATACCCCTGAGCTTGTCACCGAGCCGATACCCGTTGCTGGCGAAAAACTGGCCCGCGCCGTTCGTGGTAACTCGCAGGTCTCGGTGCAGATACCCATAACGATGGCCACGCCGATGGGCAGACAGATTGATGAGTACGACCAGCCCAGACAATAGCGCGACTTCTCGCCCTTTATCTGGCCTGCGACCGAATAACCGTCTATAATGTCAAAACGAACTGAAAAAACCATAGACCCGAAAGGCGGCAAAGTATGAAAAAATACATAACCCTCGCGTTGACAGCAGGAATTTTGAATTTCGTTGCCTGTTCGGCATTCGCCGCACAAACAACGGAACCTAACCAAAGGATGGAGCTGCTCTGGCCCGCAGGCGCACCCGGCGCAAAAGGTAATGCCGAAAAAGATAAGCCGACAATGACGATTTACCTGCCCGCCAAAGATAAGGCATCCGGTGCAGCCGTCGTCGTCTTCCCCGGAGGCGGCTACTGGACGGTCGCAATCGACCACGAAGGCCGTCAAGTCGCACGTTGGCTCAATGACCTCGGCATCGCTGCCTTTGTCATTGACTACCGCCATCGCGGCAGGGGCTACGGCCATCCCGCTCCCATTCAGGACGCCCAGCGGGCAATCAGGATAGTTCGTAGCAAAGCGAATGAGTTCAACATCGAGCCGAATAAGATAGGCATAATCGGCTTTTCTGCAGGCGGCCATCTCGCGTCAACCGCCGGAACCCACTTCAATGAAAAATTCTACGAGCCGAACGATACAATCGACCAGGTAAGTGCCAGGCCCGACTTTATGATTCTCGTTTACCCCGTCATTTCAATGAGCGAATTGTTCTTGCACGCCGGTTCAAGAGATGCCCTCCTCGGCAAAAATCCCCCCGCAGGTATCATCGAGAAGCTCTCTAACGATAAGCAGGTCACATCCAATACGCCCCCGACTTTCCTGGTCCATACCGACGAAGATAAACTCGTGCTTTCCGAAAACAGCATTAACTTTTACCTCGCCCTTCGCAAAGCCAAAGTACCCGCTGAATTGCATATCTATAGACAAGGCGAACACGGCCTCGGGCTCGGCAAACCCAACACCCCATTCTCAACCTGGCCCGACCGCTGCGCCGACTGGCTCGCATCTTTGAACCTCTGCAAAAAACAACAACCCCAAAAACAAGACAAAAAAGCTGATTTGGCAGAATTTTCCTTGCAAATTGAAACCTTGCCTTTCAATTTACAAGGCAGATTGACAGTATCGAAGAACGCTGGGGTGATTCCATAGGATTATTAGACGGGCTTATTGACTGTTCAGAGCCGATAGGGTATTCTCAATTACTCGTAAATGTCGATTTCACAGGAAACAACGGCTTTTAGGCGGAAATTCTATGCTCAAGAGAACGCATAACTGCGGCCAGCTCCGTCTGGTTGATACCGGAAAAAAAGTGATTCTCGCTGGCTGGGTCCAATCATACCGTGACCACGGCGGCCTGGTCTTCTTCGACCTCCGCGACAGGGAAGGTCTCACTCAGCTCGTCTTCAATCCCGAAAAATTCCCGGAGGCGCACCAGCTCGCAAGGACTGTTCGTACCGAATGGGTCGTAGCAGGCGAAGGTGTCGTCGAGCCAAGAGGCCGGGGGCTTGAAAATCCCAAACTCGCAACAGGCCAGATTGAGGTCCTCGTTGAAAAACTGGAAATCCTCAACACCGCCAAAACGCCCCCCTTTGAGATAAATGACGCCGATAAGACAAATGAAGAGGTTCGGCTCACCTACAGGTACATCGATTTACGCCGCCCTGCGATGCAGGAAAAACTCAAAATCCGGCATCGCGTCACTAAATTATCGCGCGACTATCTTGATTCCCTTGGCTTTTGGGAAGTTGAAACGCCGATGCTCGCAAAGAGTACCCCCGAAGGCGCACGTGACTTCCTTGTGCCCAGCCGGCTTGTGAAAAACACTTTCTATGCCCTGCCCCAGTCGCCTCAATTGTTTAAGCAAATCCTGATGGTAAGCGGCATAGATAAATATTTCCAGATTGTTCGCTGCTTCCGCGATGAGGACCCACGCGCCGATAGGCAGGCCGAGTTCACCCAGATAGATGTCGAAATGAGCTTTCCCGATGTCAATGACGTCATCGGAGTCCACGAAGTGCTCGTCGCCAAAATCTGGAAAGAAATACTCGGCCTCGACGTAAAAGTCCCGATGCGAAGAATGAGTTACCCCGAATCAATGGCCGACTACGGCATAGATAGGCCCGACCTGCGTTTCGAGATGAAACTCAAAGACGTCTCCGATATCGCTGGCAAAAGCACTTTTAAGGTCTTCACCACCGCAGTCGAAAAAGGCGGAATCGTAAAGGGCCTTTGCGTACCTCAGGGCGGCAACAAATACTCGCGCAACGATATCGAAAAAACACTCACTAACTTCATATGCGACTATGGCGCAAAAGGTCTTGTCTGGTTCAAGGTCACCCGCGGCGACAACGAAAACCTCGCGCTGTTCAGCAGTGTCGCAAAATACTTCACCCCTGAACAAATTAACTCCGCTATTGCGCGTTTCGACGCCAAAGAAGGCGACCTCGTTCTCCTCGTCGCAGGTGACGAAAAGACCGTCAATAAAGCCCTCGCCCCCCTTCGCTGCAAAATCGCAAAAGACCTCAAAATGTTTGACGAAGGCAGGTTCGAGTTCGTCTGGATTGTGGACTTCCCCTTGTTTGAATGGAACGACCAGGAAAATCGCTATGACTCGATGCACCATCCCTTCACCGCTCCCGTTCCTGCCGATGTCCCTAAGCTCGATACCGACCCCGGCCATATCACCGCGCAGGCCTATGACATTGTCGTCAACGGCTCGGAAATCGGCGGTGGCAGCATCCGTATCCACAGACCGGAAATTCAGGCCAAGGTCTTCGATTTATTGAAAATCACAAGACAGCAGGCCGAGGCAAGGTTCGGTTTCTTCCTGCGGGCGCTCGAACACGGTGCGCCCCCGCACGGCGGAATCGCGCTTGGCCTTGATAGAATGATTATGCTCCTCACAGGCACTGACAACATCCGCGACGTTATCGCGTTCCCCAAAACCCAGCGTGGCCAGTGCCTCCTGACCGATGCGCCCAGCGAAGTTGACCCCAAACAGCTCGATGAGTTGAATCTGAGAGCACAAAAACACGCCCACGAACCCACGGAAAAAACGGATTGACACGTGTTATACCGGGGGAATTGTCCTGAGCTCGAGCGATTTATCAAAAGAGAAAATAGACGCCAGAATTATGACCTGGCTCAACACCAGGAGCTGGGGCTGCAAAATCGGACTGGTCTTGGGACTTCTGCATTTCCTGTTCATTGGGGAGAACATTGTTTATATGATGTTCCACAACGAAGGACACTGGCATATGTTCTGGATTATCTGCGGATACATCGACTTCCCCGTATCGCTGCTCCTGTCTAAGGTGATATTGCCGGCCTATGTGGTCCTGTTGGGCATACAGGCCCCGTACCGCGCCGCCCGCTTGCTGACTTTTGCAACTTTCACCGGCTTTCACGTCATATTAGGCACCGCCTGGTACCTTTCACTGCCCATCCTGCTCGAAAAGCTCATAAAGAAAATCGCAACCGACGCAGCCGGCGCAGTAATTGTTGTGCTTTTGGCGGTCATTCCCGTATTCGCAAATTGGCTGCAGTTGCTCAGATTCATCCCACACCATGTTCACTGCTTTGCGCCGTGCGTAAACAGCATCTTGCCCGGACTGTGGTCGGCTTTGCTCATCTGGTTGTATTTTGCGACCTCACGAAGAAAAACTGTTCTGTGGTTGCTTTGTTTGGCGCCTTTTGTATTCTACTATTTCGTCCACGACTTGTATTATTATATGTTGTTTATGAGCCGCTGACCCGAAATCCTGCGGGTAGGGCAGGTCTATGCGAATGCAGATAAAGAACCTGTATCACAAGCTCTTGGTGTTTTTACACCTCTCACCGCTTTCCCTGGCGGAAAAATGCCGCCTCACCTTCGGAGCGGCAGTCATCCTCATCCTCGCCTTGGCGCTTCTTATCCCCTATGCGTGGATGCGACAACTGACAAAACAAATACCCCTGGATGCCTCAAGGGCAAAAGCCGATGCCCTGCAGCAACAGCACTTTCAAATAAAAAAATCCGGCGAATCGGGTATGTCTTTGCTTAATGATAACGGTGAGCCGATGGATGCCAACAAGGCGGAGCTGCGATGGATTCGATTTGCCAAAGACGAAAAATCGCCCCCACAGTTGAGTGATGAGCACAAAAAGGCAATTGAGCTGCTCAAAAATAACGAAGAGGCCTTCGAGCAGATACGATTTGAGAGACGCGATAACGTTCTTTACAGTAGTTACCTGCGAATCTTTCGCGCAACCGACGGCTGCATAAGCTGCCATAATCCCCAGGGTACTGCCGGAGCGTTCAACCGCAACGAACCGATTGGTGCCGCCATTATCGAGCGACCGGCGCCGGAAATAAGCAGAACCACACTTCTCAACCGCGTCTGGATAACCGTCGCTGGACTCATCGGCGGAGCCGGTGCCATCGTCGCTTTCTACATCATCACTCAACGGGTGATTCTAAGACCCATTCGCCAGCTCCGCGCCCTTGCCAATAACGTCGCCGAGGGCAATCTCGACATCAGAAGCTCCATAAATACCCGCGACGAATACGAAAAGCTTGCCGAGGCATTTAACAATATGCTCGATGGCCTCCAGGCGGCCCAGGAAAAACTCCGTCAGGCCAATAAACAGCTCGATGAAAAAATAATCGAGCTCTCCGAGCGAAATATCGAGCTTTTCAGGGCTAATAAAATAAAAAGCGAATTCCTTGCCAATGTCTCGCACGAGTTCAGAACCCCCCTCAATTCGATAATGGGCTTCGCGCAGGTCCTGCGGGATAAGCCCGGGCTGCTCGACGAAGAAAAGGGCAGACGCTATGCTGAAAATATAATTACCGGCGGTCAGCGGCTGCTGAATATGATTAATGACCTGCTCCACCTGGCGAAAACAGAAGCCGGTAAAATCGAGCTGTACATTCAGCCCACCGACATCCGCAAACTCTGCGAGTCGGTCGTCGAGTCGTTTTCGGAAATGACCAGAGAAAAGAAAATCAAGGTTAAGCTCAGCGTTGATGACAATATACCTATCCTCTCTACCGACGGAGGCAAAATTCAGCAGATTCTGGATAACTTTGTGAGTAATGCTGTAAAATTCACGCCAGAACACGGCAAAATCGAAATGCGGGCCTCGATGCTCGACGACAAGACCATTCGCCTTTCCGTCTCGGATACCGGCTGTGGCGTCGCCGAGCCGGACAAAGAAAAAATCTTCGAAAAATTCTGCCGGGCGGGTAGCCCCCTCACTCACGAATCAACGGGCAGCGGCCTCGGGCTTGCCATTAGTAAGGAATTGGCCGAACTGTTGGCAGGCGGCATTGGCCTTGAAAGCAAGCTCGGTGAGGGCTCCACGTTCTGGCTCGACCTGCCCGTCATCCTAACGGAACTGCAGGATAACCAAAAAACCGAAACCACACAGGCCACATAAACATAATGGAAAAGTGCGATATGAATAGAAGACAGTTTCTACAGGCAGGCGGCGCAACGACCGTAGCTTTGTTGCTGCCGGATATTGTGCATTGCGCCGAACAACTTAAAACGGATAAACGTCCGAATTTTCTGTGGATAAGCTGCGAGGACATAAACCCCGACCTCGGCTGCTATGCAGATGACTACGCAGTCACGCCGTTCATAGACGAATTTGCTGCCCAGGCCGTACGCTTCACAAACGTCTTCGCCAATGCAGGCGTGTGCGCACCCGCTCGCTCGTGCGTCATAACCGGTATGTTCCCTACCAGCATCGGCACCCACCAGATGCGATGCCGCGGCGTCCCACCGCCTTACGTCAAATGCTTCAGCGAATATCTGCGCGCCGCCGGTTACTACTGCACTAACAACGCCAAAACCGACTACCAGTTCGACCCCCCGACAAGCGCCTGGGACGAGTGCAGCAAGCGGGGACACTGGAATGGCCGAGACCCGGGTCAGCCATTTTTTGCTGTCTTCAATCTGGAGATATGCCACGAAAGCCAGATACGCGAAGGTGAAAAGTGGTATAAGGACCGCCTGGCGAAAATAACCAGGCACGACCCCGGCAAGGCGAAGCTCCCCCCCTATTATCCCGACACGCCGGTCGTTCGCAGGGACTGGGCGCAATACTACGACCAGGTGACGCTGATGAACCAGGACGCAGACGAAATCCTCAAAAAACTCGATAAAGATGGACTCGCCGAAGATACAATCGTATGGGTCTGGGGTGACAACGGACGAGGCCTGCCCAGGGCAAAACGTTGGATTTACGATTCCGGCATACACGTCCCCCTGATTATCCACGTGCCCGAAAAGTTCCGCAAACTCGTTAGACCCGATAACCCCGATGCCCTCAAACCCGGCTGCGTAAACGATGAAATGGTCTCCTTTGTGGATTTCGCACCCACAATGCTCTCCCTCGCCGGCATCGATGTCCCCCGGTATATGCAGGGAAGACCCTTCCTTGGTCCCTCCAGGGTAAAGCCGCCGCAGTTTATCTTTGCAACGCGAGACCGGATGGATGAACGTTACGACATTATCCGCGCCGTACGCGACAAACGCTATAAATACATTCGCAACTTCAGACCCGACCTGCCTTATGCACAATACATCGAATTTATGGATGAAATGCCCACTCTGCAGGAGATGCGCCGGCTTAACGCCGAAGGCAAGCTCAAAGGTACCCAGACACAATTCTTCCGCCCCGCAAAATCCATCGAGGAGCTTTATGACACCCTTACCGACCCGCACGAAATAAACAACATTGCAGACGACCCAAGGTACACAGGCGTCTTGGAGCGGATGCGCGGCGTACTTATAGAATGGATGAGCCGGACACAAGATGTGGGCTTAATCCCGGAACCGGAATTTGAAGAAATGAAACGACCCCTCGACAAATGGGAAAAGACTGCTGAGCCGGTTTTTGCACAGACCCCCGACAAGAAAGACCTTGTTACTATCACCTCTCCGACAGCAGGGGCGTCTCTCGTTTATCGGCTCGCAGACCAGCCGAAAAACAAATGGCAGCTCTATACAAAACCGATAGAGCTTCACACCGGCCAGGCCCTGCTTGCTAAAGCGTCTCGTCTGGGCTTTACCGACAGCAATGAAATCGAGTTTAAACCCGGCAGCATAGTTGACAATCCCCCACAGGCCGCAGAAAGTCCCCACTGGAAAGACCTCTTGGCCAAAAACCAGTTCCTCGAACGCCTCGCTATGATAAAGTATTTGGACTTCGCAGGCGACAATGTGATTGCCGACTATATGGGGGCTTTACAAGATGAAGCCGCATCCGTCCGTTATTGGGTTGTTCTTGGCCTGCGCAGCCGCTGCCGGACAAACGAGCAGATAGAACCGGCAAAACAAGCCGTTGAAAAAATGCTTGCCGACCCCTCCCCAGCCGTCCGAATCGCCGCCGCTGAAACCCTCTCCCAGTGGGAAGGGCACGAGAAAACCCTGCCTGTGCTGGTTGAGCTGCTCAAACATAAATCCGACAGCGTTCGGCTCTCTGCCGCTATCGCACTGGGTAACCTGGGCGAAAAAGCAAAACCGGCTGTCACCGAAATCAGGGCGGGACTGGATGACCCTTATGAGAACGTGCGCAAGGTGAACAAACGCACCCTGCAATTGCTGGAGAATGCAGAATGAACGGCAAGGCCCCATCCTTCTGCGCGACTGTAAACTGTATCGACGGCAGAGTGCATCTGCCCGTCAAGAATAGACAGCTCGAACAGCTTAATATGTCGGTAAAACTTCTCAAAACTCAGTACCCCGGCGTAGAAATAATCACCCTTTGGCTCGACGAAAACTGAACTGTGACGGAATTTCAATGTCGATGAAAAACTGAGTGAATCATAACAACGGAATGCGAGAATGAGGTCTGTAAACAACGCCAAACGTAATGAGTTTGCGATAACACGCCGGGAGTTTGTCAAAAGTTCGGCTTGTTTCAGCGCGGCATGGCTTCTGGCGGACGCCGCAACGGAAATCGCTGTTGGGAAAACGCATCTGGCGGCAGATTCCCGAAAGCCAGTCGCTCTAAATTACCGCCCACAGACGCTTAATCTCACACCGGCTGAATGGCTCTGGTATCCTTCTAAGCGGACACTGCCGAATACATTTGTTTTGTTTCGCCGACAACTGATGCTCGCCTCAAAACCAAAGCGGGCCATCGGGTGGGTCATCGCCGAGAGCAGGTACTGCCTGTACGTCAACGGCCTGAGAATCCAATGGGGACCGGCGCCCTGCGACCCGCGCTGGACTGAAGCAGACCCTGTCGATTTGACGGATATGCTCAAGGTGGGGACAAACGTCATTGGCGCACAGGTTCTCTTCTATGGCTACGGCGACGGCACCTGGCCTGTCGGCAAACCAGGTTTTATCTTCCGCCTTGAAATCGAATACGAAAACGGTACCAAAGAAACCGTCATAAGCGATGACTCCTGGCTGGCGCACCTCGCAAGGGCGTGGCGACCCGGACAATACAAACGCTGGTACCTGCGGGCTTTGCAGGAAGAATTCGATGCCCGCCTTTTCCCATACGGCTGGTCAACCACAGAATTTGCTCCTGACCTGAATTGGCTGCCCGCGATGGTGCTTAACTGCCCCCCGGATAAGCCCGCTGTATGCTCCGACTACCCGGATTATATGTTCGACATCTCCGCCGAGCCGCAAAATTGCCGTATCTTCGCCCGCACCATTCCTATGCTGCGGGAGTATGTCGTCACGGCCGCGGGACTTGCCGAGTCAATGTGGATAAATTGGAACAGACCCGTAGAGGAGTATTTTGAATTTGTGCCTGATAACGCCTTTACCGTCGAGCGGACACCGTCCGCAAAGCAAATCGCTGACGCCGCCTGGCAGGTGGTCTTCGACAAATCGAAACCTAATCGCGGAGCGACTCTGGCGTTTGAATTGCCGGAGCAAATGGTCGGCTGGCCGCAGTTCACCATCGATGCGCCGGCGGGGACAATCGTCGAGCTTATGGTTCAGGAAGGACACCAGGTTGGCGGCCCTGCCCTGCTCAATACACACTTCAATTCCTGGTCGCGCTTCGTATGCAGAGAAGGAACTAACTTATTCGAACCGTTCGATTTCGAATCCTGCCGATGGATACAGTTGCATATCCACAACTGCACAGGTACGGCCAAAATCAGTGGCATTGGAATTCGGCGACGCATTTTCCCGTGGCCTAACGAGCCGAAGGTGGTGCTGGGCGAGCCGAAATTGCAGCGATTGATGGACGCGTGTGTCAATACCCTGAACAATTCGGCGCAGGAGACGTGCGTTGACGGGATGGGCAGAGAGCGGCAACAGTACAGTGGTGACGGGGGACATCAGTTGCACGCTGTTCGGCTTGCATTCGGCGAGTATGGGCTTGGGGCGCGGTTTGTTCGGACGTTCAGCCAGGGGATGACCAAGGATGGATATTTTCTCGATTGCTGGCCCGCATATGACCGGCTTAATCGCATCCCATCCAGGCAGCTTGATTTCACGCCGTGGGGCCCCCTGCTCGACCACGGCGTAAGCTTCAATTTCGACTGTTACCACCATTTTCTTTACACGGGCGACCTGTCGGCTCTGGAGGAGGTGTATCCCCGGCTTGTGAGGTTCGCACACTATCTAAAAAGCATTCAGGGCAAAGACGGTCTGCTGCCCGTGGAAAATATAGGTGTGCCGTGGGTATGGATGGACAACGAAAGTTTTCTGAAGCAGCGGCACAAACAATGCGCCTTCAATTTGTTTGCGTCGGCGATGTTCAAGGATGCGTTTGCGAAGGTGTGCGAACAATTCGGGGACGCCAAAAACAAAAGGTTCGCTGACGATTTCAGCAAAGAGCTTCGCTCGGCTGCGGTCAGGCATTTCTGGAGCAAAGAACACGGGCTTTTCGTCGATAATCTGCCCTGGCTCAAGGAGGAAAAGAGTATTCGTCTGCACGACCGCACACTTTCGATGGCGATTCTGTTCGACCAGTGCCCCCAGGCCGGAGTCGAAGCGGCGATAAAGACAATTGTGGATTGTCCCGGTCACATGGGCTTCAGCTACCCGGGTAACGCTGGCTGGCGGCTTTGGGCGCTTGCCAGGGCGGGAAGGGCCGATGTCATTCTAAAAGACCTGCGAGAACGCTGGGCGAATCTGCCTTCGGTGATTTTGAACAATACGCTCCAGGAGCATTGGGAGGTAAAGCCGGATTCCGGCTCGCAGTGGAGTCACTGCCCGGTTGTGCCGCTGTATGTGTTATATATGAGCATCGCGGGCATTAGACCGCTCGAACCGGGCTTTGGCCGATGTGAGATTCGACCGCAGTTGGGTGACCTTGAAAAACTGGACCTTATGGCCCGCACGGTTCGCGGGCCAATTTGTTTCTCATCAGCAGGCAAACTCGGCAGCCGGAGTATCACCGTCAAGCTGCCCACCGATTGTGAAGGCGAGCTGGTCATAAACGCGCAGGAAAAACTAAACCTCAGTAAGCTCGAATGCTACGCGCCTGCCGGACACAGCCGCTACCTGTTGCCAAAAGGGATGCAAACTACAATTTCGCTCAGCTACTCCTGACAGAGTAGTCGGTTTTGGTTGAAATTAGTGCTGAAGGTTAATATATTATGAGCAACGTGCTATTGTCACAGGCACATCATCTTGTCGAGTAACGAGTACCAATGATAGTCGGCATAATGACAGCTAACTTGCACCTGCAGGGCATCGGCTCGCTGAAGGAAAAGCGAAGCATCATCAAGAGCTTAATGGGCCGGCTGCAAAGCCGATTCAATATCTCCGTCTCCGAGGTTGACCACAACGATAGCAAAATCGTCGCCGTTATCGGCGTCTCAATCGTCGGCAACGACTCAGCCGTCGTCAATAGCCAGCTCGACGCCGTCATTAACTTTATGAGAGGCGACGGCAGATTCTACCTGGGCCATACGGAACGCGAAACCTTCGGCGCATCCCTCGACACCTGACGCTTTGTGATAGTCGCGGCGATAACGCTTGCCAGCCCGAACAATAGGGCACTTGTCGGTTCGGGAACGTTGATAATCAGTTCGATGGAATCCAGCGTACCGGTGTTGGTTGGGTAAAGGTCGTAAATCTCTAAACGCCAGTCCCCGAATGCGTCCTCGCCGTAGAATTTGCTTAGTTTGTGCGGGTTGCGTGGTTTGAATCGGCCGGTAAACGGCGGCTCGGCCTGCTCGATGGGGATTGTTGCCTCGTCGTCGAATATGGTCTCGGTGTAATCGTCACTGTCGAAGAATTCACCGAATGAGTACCCATTCAGGCATATTCTTTTGCCCGCGGGATTTTCAAGATACAGTTGAAGGTCAAGGATGTTAGTGTGTGTGATGTTTATGCGAACATCAAGGTCGCTAATCACAAAGTGTTCGGGAATGTTGATAACGGCTTCGGTTATCGCTTCCTTTGGGCCGTGCGGGTCGAGGATTGGAATGTTGACGTCGCCTCCGTAATGGACTGCCCTCGCCGCACCCGCAGACCCAAAGCTAACAAGCAGTATGGCGCCCACCAGGGATGCCCCTATCGTCGAGTTTCGAGCAGACATAAATACTCCTCAAACAAAAACTGTCAATTAACTGCTCGATTCTCACTCCTCTTCTTGGTGTACTTATAGCAGTAAGCTAACTGAAAGTCAAGCTGAATATTTCGGAATGGCAAATTTTTTTTTGGCGTTTCAGCAGTTACTTTACCTCGACGACCGAATTGTAGCCCCCGAAGGGATTAAGCTCCGTCTGCTCGTTATAAGGGTCCTGCTGCCACTGACCATCGACTACCAGACGATAGCGATATCTTCCGGGCGGAAGCTTCATCTCCGTCTGCCAAACGCCGCTTTCCCCGACCTTCTGCATCTGCGTCTTTGTCGGCTGCCAGTCGTTAAAGTCGCCCGCAACCTGGACATTGCTCGCGCGCGGATACAGCGTGACAAAAACAATTGCTTCCTTGATTTGATTGACGCCGTAGTAATCGGCAAGCTTGACCTGGGTTTGTGCGAATCCGGACGCCTCGGTTCCCGCAGCTTCTACTGTTGCATGTTCAAGCTTTGCCGGCTGCGGTTTTGGGGCCCTGATTGCCTGTATCCTCGGTTTTGAACGTTCGAGAAGTTGCTCGGCTGTAGCGCTGATGGCCTGCAGTTCGTCTGTAAGCGACTCGATGATTTGCCTACGCTGCTGCTGCGGCTGGGCCGCGATTATCTCCTCTGCAAGAGAACGAAAATCGCAGTGCCCCTTGCTGGCTGGGTCATATTCCGAAATGGGCTGGCCAAAACTCGCTGCCTCCTTCAGCTTCGTGTTAAAATTGACCGTCGTCTTGAACATCTTGTCCGCAAAATGCGTCCGTAGTTCACCAAGTATCTCTCTCGCCATCTTCGTCCTGATGTCGTACATACTGGTGAGGACCTTTACATTTATGCTCTGGCTGCATCGCTGGCAGAGTATGCTCAGCGTCTCTAATTGTTTGCTCAGTCCGTGCAGAGAAAAGTAACCCGTCTCCACAGGGACAACCACATCCGTTGCAGCCCTTAACGCGTTGAATGTCAGTAACCCCACCGCCGGCGGGCAGTCAACCACGACATAGTCGTAGTCGTTCTGCACCCCCGCAAGGATGTTCTTAAGGCAATCTTCCCGCTCGTGAACCCCCGTCATTTGCTGCTCGAATGCCGACATGTCAATGCTGGAAGGCGCAAGCTCAAGATGTTCCGTGATTTCCCAGAGTATCTCTGTAAGCTTGAGCGGCTCGTTCCTGCTGTGGCTGATGAGCACATCGTATATGCTCTGCTCAATCTGCTCCTCGGGGACTGCTAAACCCACTGCGCAGTGTGATTGTGGGTCCAAGTCCACCAGCAAAGTCCTCTGCCCCGCCTCAGCCAGCGCGCTTGCGAGGTTTATTGATATCGTGGTTTTGCCGCAGCCGCCCTTTTGGTTGACAATCGCTATGGTCCTCATAGTTCCGTCATTGCCTTAAAATAAACTACTCTGTTGGAAAAGACAGATGGGCTGTCACCCGGCTATTGTTGCGCAACAGTGCTGATAAAAAAGCCAGTAGCCCATTGGATTATTCGGCAAAGAGTGGCGCGAAACTTTACCCTTTTATAGGACGGGCCTATAAAAAAACACCGTTACCAGCACAGAGACAGACATTTACAGACGTTACGGGGACACCCACAATGCTGTCAAACTCCCTCTACGCCCCTGTTTCCAGTGCTGCCAATGCGTCCCGCCGGGTTGGCCGGGTGGCTATTTGAAATTGGCTGGGTCTTCCAGCAGCTTTCTGACAAAGTCGAGGAACTGTGCGGCGTATGCGCCGTTGGTGACCTTGTGGTCAACCGAAAGCGTCATATTCATAATCCTGCGGGCAAGGATGTTGCCGTCCTGCGGGATACAGGCATCTGTGATTCTGCCAATGCCTAAGATGGAACACTGGCCCGGCACGACAATCGGAATAAATGAGTCGATGCCGAACGCACCGAGGTTGCTGACCGTGATACAGCCGCCTTCAAGGTCTTCAGGCGACAGCTTATTGTTACGCGCCCTTTCGATAAGCGCCTGACTGTAACGGGCGATTTCGACAACGGTCTTCTTGTTTGCGTCCTTGACTATTGGCGCAACCAGTCCGTCGGCTACTGAAATGGCAAGTCCAATGCCGATTGATCCGGCCATCCTGATATTGTCCCCCTCAAGCTGCCCCGTCATCATCGGGAACTTCTCAAGCCCCGTCGCAACTGCTCTTATTATAAAGTCGTTGTAGGCAACCTTGACTTCGCTTGTCTCATTGAGCTTCGCTCTGTAGGTTACCAGCTCGGTGACATCGGCCCTTACGTTCAGGTAGAAACAGGGTATCTCCTGTTTTGAACGAAGCATCCTCTGTGCGGTGATTTTCTGCAGACGCGAAACAGGTACCGTCTGCCCCGGTCTCAACTCTGTTGTTGGCGCTGGCGCAGCCGCTCTTGCGGCCTTGCCCTTTGTCTCTGAGGTCTTTTTGACGTCATCTTCTGTGATTCTGCCCGCCGGTCCTGTGCCCGTCAACCCTGCCAAATCGACGCCCAGGTCCGCCGCTAATTTCTTCGCACGAGGCGAAGCCATTACCTTTTCTGCCCCTTGCGCCGTGGGCTGTGGAGCAGCTGCTGGTTGTGCGGTGGATTCTGTTGTCGGCTTTGCTGCCGCCCCTGTGGTAGGAACTGCGCCCACCCCTGAAACCTCCTCATCTTTTTCGCCCAGAATGATTATCGGCGTGCCGACCTTGTAACTCTGCCCCACCGTTGCCATTATCTGCCTTACGTAGCCGTCCGCCGGCGATTCCATCTCCAATGTCGCCTTGTCGGTCTCTATATCAAACAAAATGTCCCCCCTCCTGACCCGGTCGCCGACCTTGACCTTGCAGTCCACGACCGTCCCTTCGTCCATCGTTTCGCCTAACTGCGGCAAATTCACTACTGTCGCCATTATAAAACCCCTATTCGATTGATTACCTTCTATTGATTATTGATAATCGTAAGTGCCGTATTTTATCCCTAAGCCCGGAAAATGTCAACCGCCGCAGCGTTTGCATAATGGATAGGTAAGACGCTGCCCGCAAGCCCAAAGATGCTGCCCTGCACAGTCACAGACGCCGCAAATCACCCGCCGCACCAAAAAATTTCCAAAAAAATCCCAAGTCTAGGTAAATTTCCCCTTGACTATATGGTTATTTGACCATATATTGCAAAGCGGTTGGATTTGGGAAGTATGCTGTGGAACCGCTAAGCGAAAAACAAAGGAAAGTTCTGAACTTCATAGAGCATCGGCTGCGGGAGGATGGCCCGCCAAGCCAGCGCGAAATCGCCGACCACTTCGGCCTTGCACAAAACGCCGTCTGCCAGCTCCTCGGTTACCTGAAGAAAAAAGGGTATCTGACAAACACCGGCGGACACCGCGGTTTGCGCCTCTCGCAGGCGTATCTGAATAAACTAAAGCAAACCGAGGGCATCCCCATCATAGGCCGAGTCGCAGCAGGCTGCCCCATCCTCGCCGAAGAAAATATCGAAGGTTACCTGGACCCGCGCGATATAGTCGAACGATACGATAACACGTTTATCCTCAAAGTCGTCGGCGACAGTATGGTCGATGAAGGCATTATGCACGGCGACTACGTAGTGGTTAAACCGACATCCAACATCCATAACGGCCAAATAGCAGTCGTCCTCCTCGATGATGAGGCGACGGTAAAGAAGGTGTTCGTCGGGCGAAATCGAATTGCCCTGAAACCCGCCAATAAGGCCGCCAGCTGCAAAACCAGATACGTCACCGCAAACGAAAAAAATGTCCGCTTAATCGGCGCCGTTACCGCCTGCATAAGACGGCTGTGAAGGGCCAGAATATGGAAAATCCTGTATATATAGGTGTCGCTGGCTGGTCGTATCCCGACTGGAATGGTATCGTCTATACCGATAAAAAAATCGACCAGCTTGCTTACGTAAGCGGCTTTGTCGATTGTATCGAAATCAACAGCACCTTCTACCGCCCGCCCACCGAGCGAAATAGCGACTCCTGGCTCGAACGAACAGCGGACAAACGCGACTTTTTCTTTACCGCCAAACTTCACCGCGATTTTACCCACGAAGGCAAAATCGAAGCCGAAACGGTAAAACAGTTCCACGCCGGCTTTGCGCCGATGCTTGCGGCGGGCAAACTCAAGCACCTCCTCATCCAGTTCAGATATGACTTCGACGACACAAGCCGAAATAGAAAGCACCTCTCCGAAATAGTCAAACATTTCGTCGATGCCTTCGGCCTGGCGGTCGAAGTCCGCCACAAATCCTGGCAAAAACCGGACCCCCTGAAATTCCTCGAAGACCTCGGCGTTACCGTCTGCAACCTTGACTACCCGACCACTTACAACTCATTCAATCTGCAACTGTGCACCGTCGGCAAATTCGGCTACTTCCGCCTCCACGGCAGAAACACCGAAAAATGGTTCAGCAAGTCAACACGCGATGAAACCTACGACTACTGCTACAACGAAAATGAATTGAATCAGGTAGAGCAGCGGATAACTGAGTTGGCCAAAGCGTTTCAAACTCTTACCGTGATTGCAAATAATCATTATCGAGGCGCTGAGCTTGCCAATGCCCTCGAATTGAAATGCCTCCTGACCGGCCAAAAACAACACGTGCCGGCAGGTCTCTTTAGAACATACCCACAACTGGCAAAAATTGCCCTGAATCAGTGATGGATGCAAAATGACCGCCGCAGTCAAAACAGTCCATACGCCCGATTTGTCCGTTAAGCGTTGCCAGCCGCTTTTCGAAGCGGCAGTGCCCGCCGGGTTTCCTTCGCCCGCAGCCGACTACGAACAGGAAAAGCTCGACCTTAATAAACTCCTCGTCGCAAATCCGCCCGCCACGTTTTTTGCAAGAGTAACCGGCGATTCTATGACCGGCGCAGGCATACATCACGGCGACCTTCTGGTCGTTGACCGCTCCCTTGAGCCGCAGGATAAAAACGTCATTATCGCTGTAGTAAACGGCGAGCTTACCGTCAAGAGAATCAGGATGAAAGGCAAAAAGATAACCCTCGAACCGGAAAACCACAGTTACTCCCCCCTGGAAATAACCGAAGACACCGCATTCGAGGTCTGGGGCGTCGTCACTAATGTCATTCACAAGTTATGAACGATGTATTTGCACTTGCTGACTGCAATAATTTCTATGTCTCCTGTGAGCGGGTTTTTAACCCGAAACTGGCGCACAGGCCGGTGATAGTGTTGTCCAACAACGACGGATGTGTTGTTGCCCGCTCCAACGAGGCAAAAACGCTGGGTATCAAAATGGGCGTCCCCGCCTTTGAAATAGCTGATTTAATTAAGAAGCACAATGTAGAGGCACTCTCGTCCAACTATACCCTCTATGCCGATATGTCCAGCCGGGTTATGAACACCCTCTCAACTTTTACGCCGGCTATGGAGGTGTATTCCATCGATGAGGCATTTTTGAACCTTGTGGGTTTCAAGAGCCCTCTGACTGATTACGGACGCAAAATTCGGCAGACCGTCAAAAAATGGACTGGCCTGCCGGTATCAATCGGCGTCGCAAAAACAAAGACGCTCGCCAAAATTGCCAACTATGCAGCCAAACGGTCATCAAAGGCCGACGGTGTTGTGGATTTGACCGATGCGACAGATATAGAGCGGACCCTTAACGATGTGCCGGTGGAAAAGGTCTGGGGTGTCGGCATCAGGACAACCCTGACATTAAAAAAAACAGGCATTCATACGGCGCTTGATTTGAGCAAAGCTGATGTCGGCTGGATTAGAAATCGCTTTGGCGTTGTGGGAGTAAGAACCGTCTATGAGCTGCTGGGTATCCGCTGTTATCAGTTGGAACAGGACCCGCCCCACAAAAAGACAATGGTTGTATCGCGTATGTTCGGTACACCCGTCGAGTCCATAGAGCAGCTAAAAGAAGCGGCTGCCGCCTACGCCGCTAGGGCCGGCGAAAAACTCAGAGAGCAAAAACTTTCGGCCAGCGCAATCACTGTCTATGTAACAACCAGCCGGTTTATCAAAAATAGGTATTTCAACTCCCATACCTTCGAGTTTGCTGCATCAACTAATGACACAATCGAGCTTATTAGGGCATCCGTTTCGTGCATAGACAAACTTTACCGCAGAAACTGCCGGTTCAAAAAATGTGGTGTTATCTTAATCGGCCTGGTGCCTGAAAATCAGGTACAGCAGTGCCTGTTTGATAATGCCGACAGAGAGAAAAACAAACGGCTGATGCAGGCCGTTGATGCGATAAATGCCAAAGTAAACCCTCTGCTTCGCTGGGCGGCGGAAGGATTGCTCCAGCCCTGGCACGTAAAATTCCGCCGCCGCTCACCACATTTTACAACCGCTTGGAACGAAATTCTTGAAGTCGCGTAGCTAAAAAACCACCCGCCTCGACGCCCGCATCTCCTCCCGGTAGTTTAAAAAGCATACCCGCCCCAAAAACGCACAAAAAAGCACAAAAAATAAGTTTTCTGCGGTAAAATAAATTAAAATAATTTTCCACAAATTACTGTTGCAACTCACCGGCCGTTGTGTTATTATGCCGGTTGGTTGTTGATGTTGTCTTTGCAGCGTGTCTTTGGGAGGTTTGAGACATGGCGATGGGTTTGAAGACAAAAGGCCAGTGGAGGGCCAATGGACACACCTTGAAGGGTTTTACCCTGATTGAGCTTTTGGTGGTGATATCGGTTATTGCACTGCTGATGGCGATATTAATGCCGGCTTTAAGCAAGGCAAGAAGGGTGGCTAAACGCACCGCCTGCCTCAGCAATGTCAGGCAGCTTCAGCTCGCCTGGATTATGTACGCCGACCAGAACGATGACAAAATCGTCAGCGCAGGAGAAAACCTCAACGGCGCACCGGCAACCATCCCGCAGGGCCTAATCCCCTGGTGCGGTTATGACTGGAGCTATCTAAGGCTCAATCCCACTCCGGCTGATCTGGAAAAACAAATCGAGGCAATGAAAAAGGGCGCATTGTATCCATATTTACGCGAAATTAAAATACTCCTGTGCCCTGAAGCAAAACGCCAGATGCTCCGGACTTACTCCATCGTCAACTCAATGAACGGCCTTTGGTACCAAGCCCCTTCCAACGGCGTAACCATCAGAAACCGCTCCCAGATTATCCGGCCTCATCAACGAATCGTCTTCGCAGAAGAGGGCTGGCCAAGCCCCGACAGCTTCATCGTCAACTATACTAGAGAAGAATGGGCTGACAAGCCCCAGTGTCCCCACGACGAGGGCGCTACTTTCTCCTTCGCCGATGGCCATACCGAATACTGGAAGTGGCAGGATCAGCGAACTCGCCGATGGTGCGCTTTGGGCTGGGCTGAGTGGTTTGTGGGGGGAGGCGGCGTCAGCCTCCAGCCGGACAATAAAGACCTTTATAAAGTCCAGTACGCCGCCTGGGGCGACACCAACTACCTCATAAAACTGGGTAAAGAACCCTGGCACCCCTGAAAAAGAATTTTATTAACAAAACGGGTGGTGAGGTGGTATGCTATTTTAGTGAGAGGATAAAGGATTTTAAGCATTGCAGCTTTAAGGTCAGCGCAGCGTGCCGGGTGATGCAGTGCAGAACGATAAACTCTGAATTTACAGAGAAGAGGTTAAAAGAGGGATGATGAGAGGAACGAAGTTTGAGATTCCGGCGGAAAGGAGGATTGAAGAGATATTGTAACAGCACCCGAGAGGGGCAATCGCTGACGATATAGATGTTTTTCTTGCCCGTAATCCCTATTATTTGCCAAAGCAGGTTTTAGCAAGCTTGATACAGTCACCGATACGAAGTCCTGCTCATTTCAAAAACGGGAGCAGGCGAAATAAAGGGCCCTGGTGTCTGTAGAGAGTGAAATGCGGAAAGGTCTTTGGCGGGAGAGAAAAGTATATTAACCATATTTTTCACATAGAGGAGGATTATTAATTATGTGTAAGAAATTAGTTTGTTTGGTTTCGATTTTAGTAACATTGACGCTGGTCAACGGCGTGTTTGCTGCCAATTGGGACGATAAAGACCCGAATGACAACTACTGGAGCTCACCGAATAACTGGGACAGCAACACCGTTCCGGGATTGACGGACACAGTCGGCATAACAGGCCCGCTGCAAGCCGGGCGTCAGTGGCCCATTATGCCGGCCGACGTGAACACAACTATAGCCGGTTTCGACATGAGCGGTCCGCGGAATCCAGGTGGTGGGTTGGTAGGTGATCCGTGCCTGGTAATGTATGGAAGGTTAGTAGTGCAGCCGGGGCTGATAATATTAGGGAGCGGCTGGCCGGGCGACATAGACAATACCGGTACAGTCCATCTAATGCCCGGCAGCTACTGGCGAACGCAGCGTGCCCCTGCGGAAAACACAGTTAATGCCCTGTGGACGACTCAGATGGGAGGCGACGGGACAATAGTGATGGACGGGGGCACCTGGGTTGCGGACGGTGTTACAATATCGTTTAATACTGGCGGTGGTGGAACACTTCGGCTCAACGCGGGTATATTAAAGACGTATTTTTTCGAGATGCTCAGAGGGTATGACCCGTGGAATATCATCGGATTCTATCCGACAATCTTCATAACCACATGCAGGAGCAACATGGACATCCGCCAGGGTACGATGCTAATTGATGGTGACCGGACGGATGATGAGATTCCATACGAGAAGTATGTCCCTTATGAGCGCGGCACTTACACGGCTCCATATTACCTGGGCAGAGAGGACGTGGGCATCAATGGTTACGTCAATCGCGGCTGGATTACGGCATACGGACGACCCGACGACCCATGTGACCCCGCCTGGTACCAGCCCGGGAATGACCCGAACAACTGGTGGATGCCGAAACGGGCGAGAGTTATAGTGCAGTACAATCCAACTGGTGAAATGGTTATTCAAGAATCGGACCATACGGGAAACACTATTGTGACTGCTTACCTGGCCGGCAACGGTGAGGCATACGACCTTACCCCAAGGCCTTACGCGGTGGATGTGCTTCCCAATACCACGCTCACGTGGTCGCCGGGCGATTATGTCAAGTACGGCGGGCTGTACAAGGGTGTGCCAGACGCGAAGAGGGGCAACGGTCATCACGTGTTCATTCACACCAATAAGACATACGTTGACGGTGCGAATCTGAATTACGCGACCGGCACACAGTTTGGTCACATCGTAGGCGCTCAGGATGCTAATTACTTCTCGATAGTCGCGTCGTATCCGGGCGGTTCTCTGAAGTTAGACACGACTTACTGGTGGTGCGTTATCGAGGCCAACGACGCCAACGTTTCACCGGTACAGTGGACGTACAGAAGTTTGGTACAGTCGTTCAGGACTGTGGGCGGCAAGGCCAAGAATCCGAATCCTGCGAATGGTGCGACGGCCGGAATATATGTCGCTGCGCCTTTACAGGTAACGCTGAGCTGGGACAGGGGCTTCTATGCTGCGGACACGAGTGGGCATAGGGTGTACTTCGGCACCGACTTTAACGAAGTTAATATGGCGACGCCGGCAAGTCCGCAGTACAAGGGTACACAGACGGCGGCCAGCTACTTAGCAACCGCTCTTGAGCTTGGCAAGAAGTATTACTGGCGTATTGACGAGGTCAATACGGCAGGGCCTGACCCGAACCTGTGGCCCGGCGATACGTGGAACTTTACGGTAGGCGCGTATCGTGTTGTGGATGAGTTTGCAAACGACAACAATGATGATAACCTGCGTGCACGCTGGAAGAACAACACGATTGACTACTACTGCTCACTGTACGGCAGCGGAGCGATACTATACTCAGATACCGGCGGTCAGACGGGTCGCGGGATGCGGTTCGAGTACGACAACAACGACCGACCAGATATGGGCTTAAGTTACTTCTCAGAGGGCAGATTCGAG